>Ga0116231_10012585_pt1 | contig 12347 bp, 13 predicted proteins | sample S1TSphgellanicum_2_FD_89695 | JGI IMG/M metagenome (GOLD analysis project Ga0116231, IMG submission 89695) | Host-associated microbial communities from peat moss isolated from Minnesota, USA - S1T2_Fd - Sphagnum magellanicum MG | ecosystem: Host-associated > Plants > Peat moss > Unclassified... | reverse complement strand
TTGGTATGTTTGTGTTGTATATAAAATTGAATTGAACTTTTGAATTGAACTTACAAATTTGAAATCAATTTAATTGGATTTGAAGATATTTGATTTAAATATGAATTTAATCAAATTTTATTTAAATTTTATTGAATAAAATTTGTATTTTATGTATTTGGATGTGATTCAATATATTTTCAAATATATATATATATGAAAAAATTTATAAAAATAATAATATATATATAGATAATTCTGATTAAATGTAGCTTTTACAAGAACATTTGATCATTTTTAAATTATTATTGGCAAATTAAAGGTGCATTTATTATCATCAAGATTAAATATTAATAAAATATAATGTCAGTTTTACTAAATGGAATTGAAACTTAAACTTGATTGAATTTTGAATTTAATAAAATCAGATTTAAAATGCATTCAAATGCAATTGAATATAATTCTTATCTAATTTAGTAATTAGGCATTATTATTGGCAAGTTAGAGGTGCATTTGTTTTTAGGGTCCATTTAAGTGGCTTTTCCCTGCTAGTGTAGGGCAGGTTTTTAGGGTTTGGTGGTAGAGCGAACAAAGCTGGGGTTTGTTGGTTTCTGACTCTCTCTTTGCTGCCATCGCCGAAGGGATTGTTGCGGCGCACGCGTGGTCTTCTCTCTCTATAGCTTTCTCTCGCGGCCGGTCACGATGGTGAAGACTCTGAGAGCCAGCAGGAACAAGGAGGTGGTGAGGGGGGTGGGACGTTATGGCAGGTCCAAGATGTATCACAAGCGTGGCTTGTGGGCAATTAAGGACAAGAATGGAGGTTCCTTCCCCGTGCACGACAAGGCGGCCGTTGCGGAAGTAGCGGCTGTTCGCGCTCCCAAGTTCTACCCTGCCGATGATGTGCCGAAGCCCTTGCACAAAAACAAGGTTATCAATCCTCCAAAGCTCAGGCAAGTTTTTCTGCCCTCTACCGTCAAATGGTTTTGGTCCTGTGGAAGACGAACAAACGAGGCCGCCGTGTTCTTCTATCTCCTTCTTGCTAGAAACCCCGTCTTTTTCAGGCATCTCTTGTTCTCTCTCTCTCTCTCCCTCCCTATATAGGGAGAGAGAAGTTCCATGTGGTCTTCCAATGGAAATGAAGCTTTTTGTCAGAGTATGAGATGGAGAAAATGAGGGATGTGAGAGACACATGGCATTGCATGGGGAGGAGGTCTGATGCCATATGCTTTCATTTTTGGTTGAAAGCTATAACTTCAGTATTGGGAAGTGATTGTTCAAGGAGAAGAAGTTCACTTAGAATACTCTCTCTCTCTCTCTCTCTCTCTCTCTCTCTCTTTGTCAAAAAAATGTTTTTGTACAAGACACTCTGAAAATGCCGCTGGTCTTTTGACATGATTGAGGAGCAAGTGAGGGATGCGAGATACACATGGTATTGCATGGGTGATATCCTACCACATGGTTTCATGTCGGTTGAAAGCTATAGCTTTAGTTTTAGGGAGTCTTTGTTCAAAGAGAAGAAGTTTTCTTAGAATACTCTCTCTTTTCAGTAAAAAATGTTTTTGTAACAAGATAGTCTGAAAATGCTGCTGGTCTTTTGACATGATTGAGCTGTGTTTTATTTTGATTCAGGTCAAGCATCTCTCCAGGCACCATACTCATTTTGCTGGCTGGTCATTTCAAGGGCAAGCGTGTCGTGTTCTTGAAGCAGTTGGAGTCTGGGCTTCTTTTGGTTACAGGTGAATATACCAGAGTCTCTTTTCTTAGCATACTTGGCAGTAGTGATCTTGTGCTGGCTTTTGTGTGTGCTGAGGAGTTGTCCATAACATGGCTCCAGTTTGGCTGTAACTTCTAAAGTCAATAGATATAATATTCTGGTCTGGGAAGAGAATCTAGTATATTGGACAACTGTAATGGAGTTGTCTGCTGAAGGGGCTAACCTGAAGAAGCAGCCATGTGATGAAGGGCATGCTTGGTAATACTCAGTTGTTTGATTCTGATTTGCTTATTGTGCAGGGCCATTCAAGGTGAATGGTGTTCCCTTGAAACGAGTCAATCAGGCATATGTGATTGCTACCTCCACCAAGGTTGACATCAGTGCCCTGGATGTTGTGAAGTATTCTGATGGCTACTTCAAGAGGGAAGTGACCAAGAAGAAGAAAGGAGAGTCACAGTTTTTTGAAGCTGAGAAAGAGGTGAGAAACCCTTTTCAGATAATATGTCCCACTGAACCTTGTAAAGTATTGCTTGTCACTTGCTTCCCCCAATCCAGCTCATGTTGTAGGTGTGCAATTTTTTGTTTAATTGCAACTTTTGCATTTTGCTGCAGGAAGAGGAGAAGACCTTGCCACTTGAGAAAATAGAGGATCAGAAGGCTCTTGATGCCAAGTTGGTACCTATTATTGAAGCAGTCCCAGAACTGAAGTCTTACTTGTCAGCTAGATTTGGCTTGAAGTCTGGTGTGAAGCCACATGAACTTGTCTTCTGAATGGGGACAGGTTCAAGCTCTATGCAAACTGAAGTTTTCAGTTCAAATTTTCATTTCATATTCCTTTAATCATTGTGGCTTTTGAATGTTTCAGTTCTGAGCAGGTTATGAGCTATGCTGGCTGTAAACAATTGTGTCTAGCCGTTCTGAAAGTATGGGTGAAAGAGCATGATCACTATCTTATTAGGTGTGTTATCTTCTTTTGTGATAGAAAATCCTGAGTCCTGCAAGAGTTGTTGAGTTGTCACATGGGTGTTGATCTGGATAATTTTGTCAATTTGTTAGCAAGGCTGTAGTCAACAGGAGTTTTTGTGCAGGCTTTGTGATAGTATTGCTCGAGCAGAATTGTCAGGGCATTTATGAGCCAGGGCTGAAGATTAGAGGACCAGAATAGTGGGCTTGTACCAGCTAGCTGTCCTGGTCTTGCCACTAATTGAGCTTAGAGAGAAACACCTTGGAACGCTGGTGATTCGACCAATCAACAACAAATAGGAGTGGAGTGGTCAGTGCTCCACATGAAATTTGTGGAACAGTCTGTGGAGTATTCTCACTGTTACACGAGGTAACACATTCTGTTGGCAAAATACTATATAAAGAGTCAATGAGCAAGATGTGTCTTGGTCTGTACCAGTGTTGGTTGGTTTTCTGGACACCACCCATGCTCTACCTGGTAGATACCTGGTTTGTGTATCTGAACCATTGGGTCATTAAAAAGGAGAGACAATGGGAGGAACCCAGCCACATTTTCATACATGGGCACAAGATAGAAACCCTTCTTGAAACCCAACAATGCAAGAAGCTGAAGTGTTTAGTAGTTACGACTTTGGCCATGGCTTAGAGGATTGATTGTTCCAGTCATTCAACTGCCATTAACACTACACATCAAGAGAGGTTCAGCACAATTCAAAACACTGTGAGCCTTGAACAAGTGAATTGCAAAACGAACTTGGAAATTTTAGGTTGTCTAAAACTTAAAAAAGAAAACCTCACCAACCCATTTTTCTAGGAGGCATACCCATCTTTGTTTGAATGGAAGGGCTCATAGTTGTACATCATCAACTCATGTTCCTCACTGTTGGGAGATGGGTTTGTGCTGTGACTTGTGAGCCTCATTGCAATAGTTTGCATAACAGCACCCTCATGGTAAAGCTTTACAACTTTTGGGCACATGGGACTCCACATGTAAACCCTAAACCCTTAAACCCTGAACCTTTGAGCAGATCAGAAATTATACTTCTATACCTCAAAAAGTGTTTACACCAGCATTACTAGATTCAAAAGTTGTTGCTTAAAAACACAAACAATTGAGAAGTGGATTGTGTCAAAATATAAACCTGATAAGATAATTGGCAAGGACCTGAGTAAGTTGGACAGCATCAGCACTGTGGAATGGTAGCATCACCCACTCAAATGCATTTTTCTGGCAAAGTTACACAAGAGAACAATAAAGTTAAAGATGTCATGTCTTCGTGCCCTAGTTTGACCAACAAATCTGTGTTTCAAGTTTCAACCCCCAAGGTTTTACTGGTAATCAGAAAATGAGCAAATTTGTGTGATTTAGTGGAACTGGGTATCACTTCACAAGATTCTCCCAACAAGACTTGATTTAATGAGAGTATATAGGCAGCAGTGAAGGCACAGGTGAAAGAAAATCTAAAATTGAGGGTGAAACTCCTGTGAGGACGAATGTAGGTGAGAAAAAAAATTTAGTCCCCCAGTTCTTTTGTTTTTCCTATGTACTTTCTTCATCCTCACTTTTTGATTTGGTCCCCAATTTCAGCAAAACTGGGGGACCAGTACCCTCAGTTTCGGGTACTTTACTCATAACTCTAATATGTACAAACTTTGCTCCTTTTGCTTTTAAAAGTAGATCCACACTCAAAGTACATAACGCAGTTAATCCAGAAGTATAGAGTTGAAATGCAAACCTGAATGCGGATTAAGAATTACCATGCCATTGTGAGCACCCTACCTCTGGATGCCCATTGCACTCCAAGAATTGGGTATCTTGAACTCTCCACAGTTGAAATATATGGCTGTGGATTGAGAAAGAAATTTACTTTTAAGGCCATAAAAAATGAAGCAAGAAGACATGATCAATCAACATGTTCATTTTCTTTGTCATCACAATCTGTTACCCTCAAAAACATGCGATGAATCGTGTGCACTGTTGAAATTACCCTCTATGAAGCAAACACATCAATTGCATGATTCCTTTACACATGGATTCCATGAGTTCTGTGATTCCTTAAGACATGGATTGCATGATTCCTTAACTCATGGATCCTATGATTCCTTAGCACATTAATTCCATGATTTATTTCCATCGAAGGCTGCATCTTCGCTCGGGTATGGGTTGAACCCCTGTTTCCATTCAAGGCTGCCAAGGTGAATGAGAAGCAAACAACAAAAAGAGTGGAATTGGAAACAAGAAAAAAACAGACAAAAAAACCTTTCCATTGTTGTCTGTGGAAATTGTCAGCACTTGGAGAAATCAGTGAGCAGAGCAGTAGAAAACCACCTCTCTGGAGAGATCCTGTTCTTGTGATTTTCCATTGCAAGGGATTGCTTACCCAGCCAGCTTCTTGATGACTTCTTGTAGAACCCTGTGAAGCACCCCAAACACAAACACCGCAATAACATGGAATTGCTTGTAGAATTGCAATTGTGTTCTTAATAATTGCATTGCCCCTTCTCACACCCAAAATGAGGAGAGGGAGATGGTGATCACAAGTGTTATGGTGAAGAGAGATACATCTCAATTACTTACCACTGAAAAATGCAGCTGTGATTCTTCACCCAATCACCAACAAATGGGAGTGGAGCCAGTTGGTGCTCTGCCTCAACCCATTCTAATATGCTGTGGTTCTGCAGAAGCAAACTTCCCTCAATAAGTTTACATTATCTACTTGCTACCCATGAGTCATGGGATTTATGTACTATTGAATGGTCAAGCCCTGCCCATTCTGTTCGGTAAGGTGCCTAGCAAGCCCATTAGGGCAAGCTAGGCGAGACATCCAACACAATGGGCAAGAGCATTCCATAACATTAAGGTCTCGGGCGGCAGATTTCACAATTTAACAAGAAATGCATTTTCAACACACACATTTTGGTCACTATTTTGAGTGTACGATTATCAATGGAAGATTATAATGTCATATAATGTGGTCAAGAAAATGATGTAATCTGCCAACCCAGACCTTCATGAATTAGTAATTCCCCATTATGTTTTTTTATTGGTTCCTGGTCTGTGGTTGAGCAATTGGTTTCGAGAGTTTTGTGAACTTATCTGATATATCAAGTGGGAAGGATTCTTTCTCTGTAAGCTACACCAGAACCAATCTTTGTTTGAGCTAGAGAACAAAACAAGTGCCTGTACCTGAGTAACAAGAACTGTGAGAAGCTCAAATCCAAGACATACTCCGTACAATGGGAAGTAATCTCCTTCATCATTTGCTTCAATGACCGACCATCTGCATTGAAAACAAAACCACATCACTTCACCAAAAAAATCTAAATTCAGTTGTTGGTTCCAAGCAAGGAACTGGGGGAAAGTTCATTTCTTAAACAAAACCATATCACCACTTCAATAAAAACCCAGATTTGGAAAGTTGGATTCAAGCATGGAACTGGGGAAAATCCATATCTTTCTTAGTGAAATGTAGCATCACGCAACTTTCATATGCACTTGCTCTCCATGACCCCTAAATTCTATCCTATTTATGTCTAGCAGAATCAAGGAAGAGTATTCTTTTAAGTAGGGCAAGTTTGTACATTGAAGCGCTTCTTGGGTGTTTGATAAAATGGTCCATCTTGCAAACTTGTGGTGCCTCCTGGAAACAATATTCCATTTATTGCAGCAAATTTCTGTACATCATCAGCAACAGCAACAAAATTCCAAGAAAAGGTAAATGTACATCTATCTCCACATAATAATAGCCCAAAACACACACACTTTGCTTATCTCAAATCTTCCAATGGTCAGAATGGAAAAAATTGAGCAGAAAGAGCTTTGTAAAAATAACAAACTTGCAAGAGGATTCCATGAGATTCATGATCTGGTTGTTACCATACACACAAGAAGAATGTGTTGTCAAATTTCTTCTTTTCTTTGTCTTTGCAACACAGTAATTAATTTTACATCTTGGCAACACATTTTTTCTTGCACAAAATTTGAAAAAAGTTCATCTCTTTCTTTGTCCTTTATGAATTCAATTAAACAGAACACAAAGAAAGAAACACACAATTGGAAAATTTGAAGACAATTTAACTTGGCAAGAGATTCTTCAGGTTCATTGTATGAAAGAGGAACAAACAGCTCTTTGCACCTCCAGATTCCACAAACTTGACATATGATGCTGCAATTACAAGAGCAGTTGGAAGAGTAGTGTGTCACTCTCCTTGTCCAACAATTTGGTTGTGAGAGAATCCCAATCAAAGGTCTGCCATTTGTTGTTGCTGTTGTTGTTCTTGTTGCTGTTGTGGTGGTGTCTACTAGAGATCCATCTTCTTCATCATCTTCTTCTTCTTCTTCATCTGAATCACCCACAACAACAAATTCTTCTTCCTCATCATGAAGCTCTCCATAATGGTCTGGATCCAAATCTGGTTTGATTCTCAACCCCTTGGGGTCTACATGACCCATAACCTATATAACCTACAGTTCCCAGGTTCTCACCAAGACCTCACCCTCTTGTTTTTTTCTTTTTTTCTTTTCTTGCATACTTCATCCGAATAGATACATAGGTTATGAGTTTTCATCCATTGAAAAGAGGGTTATGTGTTTTCTCCTCCATCCATTTCATCCAAATAGACATAGGTTATGAGTTTTCATCCATTGAAAAAGAGGGTTACGTGTTTTCTCCTCCATCCATTTCATCCATTGAGGAAGAGGGTTACATGTTTTTTCCCACTTCATTCAAATAGATACATAGGTTATGAGTTTTCATCCATTGAGAAGAGAGTTACAAGTTTTTTCCTCCATTCACTTCATCCAAATAGACATAGGTTATGAGTTTCCATCCATTGAGAAGAGGGTTACATGTTTTTTTCCTCCATCCACTTCATCCAAAATAGATATAGGTTACAAGTTTTTGTCCATTGAGAAGAGGGTTACATGTTTTCTGCACTTCATTCAAATATACATGGGTTATGAATTTTCATCCATTGAGAAAAAGGTTACATGTTTTTTGCACTTCATCCAAATACACATGGGTTATGAATTTTCATCCATTGAGAAGAAGGTTACATTTTTTTACACTTCATCCAAATATACATGGGTTATGAATTTTCATCCATTGAGAAGAAGGTTACATGTTTTTTGCACTTCATCCAAATATACATGGGTTATGAATTTTCATCCATTGAGAAGAAGGTTACAAGTTTTTTCCTCCATTCACTTCATCCAAATAGATATAGGTTATGAGTTTTTTTGTCCATTGAGAAGAGAGGGCTACATCTTTTTTCCTCCATCCACAAGACTGATTATGAGACTTTTCATCCATGGACAAGGACTGTTATGACATCACTCTTGAACCTCCTAACAATGGTAGGTACCCAATAATGAATTTTGATGTTCCTAATGTGTTCTCACTTGTTCTCTCAATGGTGATCACAATGAATACCGTAGTAGCCTAGGGTCAGTTTCCACATTGACAAAAACAAATAATTTTTTTTTTTCAAAAAATGAATTCATTTTTTTAAAATTTTGAAATTTACATATTTTTCCATTACCTACTATAATATTGTGATATGAGTAGTGAAATTATTCAAAATGTAGCCTACAATAATTATGATGATTTTCAACATATCAACTTCGTATTTTCACAAAATTTCATTTCATTATTTTGAGGATTATTTTTAATGATGAAATTGTCCTTAGGTTAAGGTACCTCAAGTTCCTATAGCAAGGAATGGCCATTGGGAATGCAATGCACCAAAAAAGCAAGCTGTGGGGACTAGATCAAATGAGAATCTTCATTCACCACGGGCAGGATGTGGCAACTAAATCGAATGAGAATCTTCATTCACCATGGATGGGATGTGGCGACTAGATCGAATGAGAATCTTCATTCACCATGGATGGGATGTGGCGACTAGATCGAATGAGAATCTTCATTCACCATGGATGGGATGTGATGACTAGATCGAATGAGAATCTTCATTCACCATGGATGGGATGTGACGACTAGATCGAATGAGAATCTTCATTCACCATGGATGGGATGTAACTCCCGAATCCAAATGTGGTTGTTGATTAGCCCCATGCATCATCACTAAATAGAAAATAGCTTTGGACCACATCACATCTTCCCATCTAATTAATACAACTAACAATAAGTACCCAAATGAAGACAAAGTGGCCTCACAACTAATTGATACAATTAACAAATAGTTACCCAGATAGAAACTAAGGGTACATTTCCTTGATCTCCCCCATTCACTTAGTATTTATTTGTATTATCTTCACTCAAATATTTGGGGTCCTTGTGCAAAATGTTGAGATAATACAGTTATTTATAAAGCCCCATACTCCATCCCATCCCATGTCTCAATTTCATGCCTAATTTTTGGTTATTTAGAAAGTCCCCATAAGTAGGGACAAAATCATGAAATTGGGCATCAATGGTGAAAATAGGAGATAAAATAAGATTTGAAAAAATAATTTAAAAAAAAAAGAAAAAGAGAGCACATTTCAAGACTTCTTTGAAACTTTTTTTCCACACTTTTTTTTTTTTGGAGGGCGTCACTTGAAGGATTTATAAAGGTTTTCAGTTTTGGCATTTTTGGTATTTTCACTACAAACCTATTTTAGGGTTTGCTCTATGGATTAAATAGAATGATTTGTAGGGTTTATTTTACATGAAACTATATAAATGGACTTTTTCACTTTTCATTTCTTTATATTTTTTTCATTTTCACTTGTCCCTTCACCTTTTTCTTGGTTTGTTCCTTGTTTCTTTTTGCTTGTTTTTACAGTTTTTATTCTTTTTTACTTTCTTTAGGGTTTTTAGTTTTTGGTGTTTTTTCCAAGTTGGTTTCTCATTTCTTATTGTTTTTTCTTAGTGTTTTTTTATTTGACTAGATTTTATTATTATTAAGATTTTTCTTTTCTTTTTTTTGTCATTTAAGATAAGTTTTAGGGTTTTTAAAGGTTTTTTTAGGGGTCTTTTTGGGTGCACCATGGCCTCTTATTTGAATCATGCCTCTTTGACTCAAATAATTGCTTGTCAAATAATGATGAAAAGACATTTTAAAAGATGTATATGCAACAAGCATTAACACATTAGAGTTGTTCAATGCAAATCGGTTAGAATCAAGTGTTGGGCAAATTAGTTGACCGAAATGTGGGTGTTCAAGAAATGTATGTCACAATGTGAATAATTCCAAGTTTGTTCAAGATTTTAACAATTTTGGTTTGTCAGATTTGATAAGCTAGTAGCACTAGTGGTCCCAACCATCCATGCCCATGCAAGATCCACTTGTGAGGTTTACATTGTGATAAGGCAATTGATTACATTGAGCCTAAAACAATAATTGCTCTAGTTCATCATGTACATGAAACATGACAATGTGTCATTTTTGATGTGTTCATGTGGAACTAGAATAAAAATGCAATTTATAATGCAATTTTCATTGCATCCTAAATTTTAAAAAACCATAAGTAATGAAATTTGATGACCTATGGTCAAGGAACAAGCTACCTTTAGTATGCATATCATGAAATTCCATGGTTATATTGGACTCATCAATTTGACTTTCATTGAAATTCATAAGCCTTAGAATAATGATGTCATGTATTTGTTGTAGGACATTAATTCCATGTAGTTTGTTATTTGTGGTTGGAACCAATGTTGGGTGGGTATTGAAATTTTGGTTGAGTATCAACTCGGGCATGCACCTAGGTATGGGGCACCATGACTATTGGGTATTGGCTCGCTAAAAGACCTCTTGATACCCTACCTCAATAGACTTTTCTTCTCCCATACATAGGTGTTGCCTTTACATGGGCGGTTTTGTATTCTATAAATTTTGTGAACTACACTGGTCAAACATGCATCACACATTGCAAACATGTGTAAAGTATTGAAGTTTAGGGCTAAAAATTTTAAGGTTAAAATTTTATGTTTGATGAGGTTGTAGGTCAATAATCTAGAGAGTTTTTGAGAGCTATTGTTTTTATGTCAACTTGATTATAAAAAAAATCCATGATGGAAATGGCTTGCAACAAAAAAGAATGCCATCGACTTGATAGAAAAGAATATCCATGATGAAATGGCTTGCAATGGAAAGGAGCACCAAATTTGTGAAATTGTGAACCTGTTGGCAGTAGTTGCATTAATGTTTAGGATAGAGGAACAAGGTGAGCATTCTTGCTGCAATTGCTTGTTTTCATGTAATGTTCTCATGTCTTCTAATTTAGATTTTTTCTTTTTATTATTTGTGCTCAATGCATTGTTTTTGGCACTACTAGAATTATTAGTTTTTCAAACAATCCAAGTTGATTAATTGGTCTTTTTTTACTAATAAACATGTACATTTTGCCTAAAGGCTAGGGGTTTGAATGACATGTGTATCTTTTGACCAATCAACATGGTTGAAATGACCTATTTGATTATTTGTTAACTTGGACATCTAGTCTAATTGGATAAAAAATTGACCACCTTGGTCAAAATGACCAATGACATTTAATCAAATGGAATATTTAGTCAAGTTGGAAAGAAACATGACACCTTTAGTCAAAATGGTCAATGGAGTGTTAGTCAAGTAGGATATTTAATCAAGATGGCCAATGTTATTACTACATACCTATCCACCCACCCACCTACCTATTATTAATACCTATTTACCTACCCACCCATTAACCTACCTACTTGCCTACAAAAAAATATTTTTGATAAAAATTATTTAAATAATTTGACTAGTCAAATGATCCATGGTTCACTAATCAAAATGACCAGTCAAATGGTCTTTACTTTACTAATAAAAAAAAACCACCCTAATCACACTGAACATGTTAAAATCAACTTGTCTAAAATGATAAGGGATTTTTTTGGCCCTTGTCCAAATTTGGTTTTTTTTATTAAAATTTTTAGTTTGAAAAACCAAGAATTCTAGTAGTGTGGTGTTCTTGTGTCTTTTTCATATTACTAGGTTGAAATTGTGTCATGTTTTATTGTTTTCATTACTTTGTTTTTAGTGCATTGTTCTAATAATCTCAAGTTTTCTTCTTGTTGTCATGCTGGTATTTTGTGTTTTGTTGATTTCATCTTTGGTGTTCTTGTGTCTTTTTCTTGTCATCAAGCTAACAAACTAATATCTTGTGTTTTGTTGATTTCATTTTTGGTATTCTCATGCCTTCTTCTGCTTATCAGGTTAGTAAGTTGGTATCTTGTGTTTCGTCATCTTCAGTGTCTTATAGCTTGCAAGCTTCAAGTTTTCAATTATTGTTACATCATAGTAGGTTTGTTGGTGTTTGGTTGTGTTTTCAAAAGCTAGTTTATCATGGCTAAGGACCATGATGTTTTTATGAACATAATCATAGAAGATACGAAGGGAATTGATTTGAATGTGTTAGTTATGATGAAGATGGGGTTGTGGGTGGTAGTGGTGGGCTTGGATTTGTAGCAAACAATAGTGAAATAATTATTGACTAGTGTGAACCCCATGCATAATGCACGGATACAATTTTTATTTCACAAAAAAATTTCGAATTCTTACTGAAAACTCACATTTTACATTCAAAAACCACCCTTTAAAATTTTCCTCTGAAAAGAAAATTGCAAAGTAACAAAAATTGGTCACAAGACAAATCACTAAGGGTAAGGCAGAGGTGCCAAAAATCAAGTGAGGGCCATGTGGTAATAAGAGCATCTCCATCAAC
>Ga0116231_10012584_pt1 | contig 12347 bp, 5 predicted proteins | sample S1TSphgellanicum_2_FD_89695 | JGI IMG/M metagenome (GOLD analysis project Ga0116231, IMG submission 89695) | Host-associated microbial communities from peat moss isolated from Minnesota, USA - S1T2_Fd - Sphagnum magellanicum MG | ecosystem: Host-associated > Plants > Peat moss > Unclassified... | reverse complement strand
TCGTTTTGAGGTTGTCTTACATGCTTCAGTTGTTGGTATAGGAGAAGGCCCATGTTTGGAAGAAGGTTTGTGTCAATGAACCCACTTTTGTTTCATACAGACTGTCAATTTTCAGTGACAAATGCCAGATTCTTGGCCTCAAGTGAAGGATACTCATCAGTGGTTCACAGTGTTAAATAAGGGAACAGATACAACAGAAAGATGTCAAGGTTTTCTCCACCACTTGCAATTTTGCTACAAAAGAAAGGAGTTTTTGCTCAATGAATGAGACCTCTTATTCCAGAGACTTGCATGCTCAGGTATCAAAATGGAGGTTTGTTCTCAGAGCAGAGCTTTGAGCCACCTGTTGCTGCTCAGATGTTCATGTATCAAGAAAAACCCTGTGTAGTAGACTAGTTTGCTTTTGGTGCTGGAAATTGGGGGTTCTTCCTCAGAGCAGAGCTTTGAGCCATCTGTTACTCAGTTTTAACATATCAAGAAAAACACCACCTGGTAGCACAGATCATCATGTCAGTAGCACCAGAGGCCAATGGTGGCTCAAAAGCAGTGTGGCCAACTTTGGAAAGTGACATGCAGTACAGACCAGCTCTGACCACTCCACAAAAATTTGTTGAGACCATGGGGTTGCCAGATGACAAGCATGCTAAATTCTTCTGTTTAACTAGCAATGATAGCAGAACTTGGCAGGAGGGACTTTGGAACTGCTGTGTCTCAGACAGTCTTCTTGAAGTTGACAAATTTCCCTTCAAGATCATGACAGGGTTCACATGGAGAGTCAACCATGCAATGCAATGAATCATGTTGGCAACTTCCTGGCTCCCTGAGCTTCTTATGTGTCAATCATTCAAATTGAAAGATTGCCAGGGATACAGATGATAAAAAAGGAAGATTTCTTTCTTTTAATGTGCAGAAAAATCTACTTAAAAGCTTATAGTTGGGCTGTTCATCCAGTAATCCATAGATCCATTCTCTTGTTATGTAGGAAATTACTTGCCCGAGCAGTAATCAGTATACAGAGGCCATGAAGGGCAAACAAGAATGTCAGAAACAGTCCAGGTCTGTGCACCAGCCAGATCAAACCCATTATCCACATTCTGGGAATCAGGAACTGCTATTTGATGCAGCTGATTGAATTGGCAGATTTTTGTTTGATGGGGATCTTAAGACAGTAAGCCTTGATGAATTTGCTTTGATGAATTTCTGGTTGACTACAACAGCAAAGCTGCAGCATGTGTCAAGCAGCAAGTCATTCATTTCTAAAAGGAGCATCCTGAAGTTTCAGTGTTGACATGGTGCTGGGGAGCACAAATTCACCCATTCAGACATTCATCACCTTTTCTTTTGTGTTGATTGCAAACTCTTACAACATTGTCTTTTGTTACTGGAGTGTAGATTGCAAAAGGCAAGCAGCTAGCCTTCAAACATTTTGCCTGGGTCCAGCAGATTGATTTTGTTCCAAACTCTTCCTATTCACAATCTGGTGATAAGCATGCACCCAGTGTCAAGAATGAAAAATGGCAAAACAGAAGAAATTTCAAAATCAAATTTGACTGATGGAGAGTTGCAGTTATCTTCTTGTATACCACACAACTAGACATCCAGCCAGTTTCTCACAGGAAGCAGAGGATATGACAAATCCTTGAAAGCCAATGAGCAACATCAGCAGCAGGTATCCATACTCACACCTCTGTACTCAAATCATGTTCCTCATGGATCCTCCACTTTGCTATTCACTTATACTTTCATATTTGCTCATGGAAGTATGATCAAAGAAGATTCTTTTGCTGGATGTTTTGGATCACCCAAAAATTGCACATCCAAATCAAATGCACAGCAAACATCTGCAGATCTACCACTCAGTTCTGTAACAACACCACTGCAATGGAATCCAAAACACTGCACAAAATATTCAAAACATTCCATCCTTCATTGCATTGTTTGCAGTCCTACTTTTTTCTACTTGCAGAGAAATGATCATCACCTCAAGGTTTCAAACCCAAGCCTTCTTAAAAACTCCAAATTGCTGCAGTGATATTGATCCATCTGCCTTGGAATCACTAACTTAAAACAACCAGAGACTTCGCTTGCTCAAGTTCAATTGTCACAGCACAAATCTCTCTGAATTGTTCTTGGAACAAGCTCTTAGTCAAGCTCTACTGCAGGGACCTAATAAACTGAACTGGCAGCAGATTACTTCTTGTGGTGGGGTGCAAAGAAAAAAGAGTGAGACATTCAATCAATCAGCAATGCTCAAGAAAATTTTGTGACTTAACTGTGAGCCAATTGATCAAGTTTGACATGATGGAACAAGAATCTAGAAAACATTACAGCAAAGAAGTCATCCATTGCCCACAATCTCATGCAAGAATTTGCTTGTTGCTTGCTTCCCAGCTGCAAAATTTACCAAGAAAAGACAAGGCACCATCTCCTCAGCAGCAGATAGGATTACTATATCCGGGCAAGACGCTGTCCATTGGTGTAACTGGATTTTTGAGTTTGCGCAGCGGATTGAGCTCCTGATCGAATCCTTAAAAGCAGCTCGTTGTTGCAAGTTTTCCATTGTCTCTCTCTCTCTCGCATCTGCTCTTTGATCTGCTCTGAGAATTCACTTTCCTTGTCGCCCCTCTCTCTCTCTCTCTCTCACTCTCTGTGTCTTTCTCTGTGTGCGGACATGGCGTCAGCTACTGCCTGTGCCTCAACCGCCTTCGCAGGTCAGACAGTATTGAAGCAGGGCAGTGAGCTATCCATCAAGGTCGGCACCAATGAGGCCCGCGTTCAAATGCGCAGCAGGGGTGGCGCTCCGTCGAGCGTCTGGTCTGCTCTCTGCCCCTGTCTCTCCCCGATATTGTTTTGTTTTGACGCAATCCAGCAGTCAGATAAGCTGTTTGTCTTGTGATTCTTTAGAGTAGTTGAGGTTCTGAGAGTTTTCTAGAGCTGCAGATCTTCTCAAGGTACATTATTACTTGTTTCCGAAGCTTTAATTTGAGCTGAGGGATTTGAAGGAGCTCTCTCTCTTGCGGAGCCTGGGATGGATTGAAGAGTAAAAATGCTTAGAAGCTTTTGCGGTTTGCTTTCATTGTTCGCTGGACATTCTCTGAGAGCTCGATGGTTTTGTGGAGTTTTGTTGCAGGTATGGACCTGAGCGTCCCAAGTACTTGGGCCCCTTCTCTGGAGATACTCCCTCCTACTTGACTGGAGAGTTCCCCGGCGACTATGGCTGGGACACCGCAGGCCTGTCAGCCGATCCCGAGACCTTCGCCAAGAACAGGGAGCTGGAGGTCATCCATGCCCGCTGGGCCATGCTCGGAGCTTTGGGTTGCGTCACCCCTGAGCTTCTGGCCAAGAACGGAACTAAATTCGGAGAGGCAGTCTGGTTCAAGGCTGGTTCTCAGATCTTCGCTGACGGCGGCCTCGACTACTTGGGCAGCCCGTCGCTGGTGCACGCTCAGAGCATTCTGGCCATCTGGGCTTGCCAGGTGGTCCTCATGGGCGCCGTCGAGGGCTACCGCGTTGCAGGAGGGCCGTTGGGAGACGTGACGGACCCAATCTACCCAGGAGGCTCATTCGATCCCTTGGGCTTGGCTGACGATCCCGACACTTTCGCTGAGCTCAAGGTGAAGGAACTCAAGAACGGAAGACTGGCGATGTTCTCCATGTTCGGATTCTTCGTGCAGGCCATCGTCACCGGCAAGGGTCCATTGGAGAATTTGAGCGACCACTTGGCTGACCCAGTCACCAACAACGCCTGGGCATATGCTACAAACTTCACTCCCGGCTCGTAGATCCTTTCTCTGCTCCCTTGAATTTGTGTTGTTTCCAGTGCCTTTTCTAATTTTCTAATCAACGGTGCGTCTTGATCAAGGTTTGTGTGTGATCTCTCGACAAACAATGCGGTCGGTGCGGTTGTGGTTGGAGCTCTTGTTTGTGTGTCGATAGGCGAGCACTTTGAATTGCAATTTCACAATCGTATCTCATGATTGTTATAATAGACCGGCGAATGTAAGGGACTGCAGCCTCGTTGAGGTTGCAATATGTCAATGTACACAGCTATTGGATATACCACCCGAGAGGAGCATCTAGAAAAGCTGTGTTGTGTAAGTTGTATGATTGCAGCAACGGAGAATATATTTCCTGCTTGCTGCCGCAGCGCTGCTGCTGATCCTTGTGCCTGATGTTTCCACAATTGTATCGATCTTACTATATACACCCAAAACCTGCATGCTTGCTGATGCTAATTGTGTGAAGGTCAGTGCAGAGATGCATTGATCTTCTGTTGATCAAAACTAAAAAAACTGCTTTCTACTTTTGTGATGTCTGCACAAGTGTTAATCATAAATTATTATCTACAAAAACCCAAACTGTCTATCAGATATGCAAGCACACATTGTTGTGCACACATTTAAACACAACAACCAGGATTTTGCACACAGCTAACTAGCTCTTCAATCAGTAGTTATGAATCCTATCAGCACCAATATCCTCATTTTCTTGTATCACCACACCTCTATCTTCTCTACACTATCACTTGCTTCAATAACATTCTAAGGCACCATCAATTCACTTAATGCTCCTTGTGACACCTTCTCAGTTACAAAAATGTACCAGGCCCTTCTTTAGGGTCATTTGGTCCACACCCAAATTACATTCAAAATACGTTCAAATAGAGAAGTGGGCAAATCTTACGCTGTTAAGTGACTTCTTTCCTACTTGTACCCTAACAGTTTAAAACCCTAAAGAAAGATGTCTGCCTCTAGAAATGTGATAGATATCCTACATGCCACCTTCACCATTAAACACTCTCTCAACTCTTCCATGCAACTTACTTGACTAAATATACCTCTTCCTCAAATTAAAGGGACCATCTACAAACGTTGTGAAACCCTGCAACAAATCAGCTCCTCTAACACCTTGAGAAAACTCTAGCTGTACTCAGCTCCCTCCTAAACAAGATGGAGCCATTAGAACAAGCAGCGATTGATACATAGCTCAATCCCAGCAGCTGCACTATGATCATAGTCTGATATAGTCTGATGTTACTTCGTATCACAAACCCAGCAGCTGTACTACAAGGTTTTAGCCTGGCACTGCAAATCAGGAAGAACGTTATCCTTCAGAAGCAGGGCAATTTTCCTTCGTGCAGGAAGGACGTCCTCAAATGTGCTGTTAATGTTTATAGGTTTACACATGGTTGTGGAGCAGAAGAACATTGTGTTTATATTGAAGCACTATATATCATTTGAACTTTTGAGAACCAATTTGGCACAAATTATTTGCAAATCCTTGCTCAACCTTCAAATGCAATGCGAAAAGCACAAATGAATAGTTCACAAAATTTCTATACTTTATCCAGTTTAAAATAGTAAACCATGATTGATAATGTAGATGGTAAACTGTAAACCATTAACTCTTGGACTTGCACCCTGCACTGCTACAATTTTCTTTGCAAGTTCTCCTCCCTTTGTCACAGAGTTGTTCAAATCATGATCTTTAAACTTTTTGAGACTTTTAATTAAAAAATGTAGACCAAATTTTTTTAAGATATTAAAAAGTTTTTGATTATTTACTTTCAAGCAAAAGAGACTCTCTAGAACATAATAATCTTCCTTTAAAACATTCTAGATCATAATATTTTAACTTTGCTTAATGAGGGCAATGGAGTATTGGTGAGATTCCATTGTGTCTCTTAATTAACCATGTCAATCAAGTCCAATAACAAAATGTGACAACGTCCCCAGAAATATTGCATGTCGAGTATATTGCACGTCAAGTGAGTGAATATTGCACGTCAAGTGTGTCCATGTCCGCAGAGAATGTAAGTAAAAGGATATTTTCCCGCAGCAATTGGGGAGGTTGTTGACTATCACCAACACACATATACTCCCAGCCAATCAATTGCAGGGAAACAAGATAAGACAAAATCTTCAAAAGCCAATGAGGACAATAGGTACCCATCCATGGAACATGATCCATGATCAATAGAATTTTATTCAGTTTTCAATTGATGACTTGGCAAAGTGCACTATTTATGATGAAAGTTCTCAAAATTCAAACTCCTCGAATGTTCTAAGGGGTTGTGGACTTGACAGCTTAAAAAGAATTAGCTAAATTTTCCGTCATCAAGAAACAAATGCGAAATATATTTTGAAACCATATGCACCCTCGAACCTTATGTGTAAATGTGCCATCCTCTATAACTAACAAATCATGGCCAGGTATCTAGTATTTACATGCCAAAATAAAATTGCCCTTCCAAGTTCACTACCTATACTGGTATGCTCTGAGAAGGTACCAGTGTTGGTGCTGGTTCACCCTGGCCAATAAATAGGGGGCTGAATAGGGGTTCCAAATCAAAGTTCCATTTCCCATGCAAAAAAAGGAGTGTTTAATTCTTCTTCAAGTGCCCCAGGGCCTACACCTTCTCCAGTAACAATCTAGGGGCCAAGTGATTAACTTTTAGATTTGGTTTGTTTGTTTGCTTAATTGGTTGGTTTTTCTTTCATTTCAGTGACTGCCAACAAAGTAAAATTTACTGCGTATAGAGTGAAAAATGGACGTTCGGCTCAAATGAATTGGCCAACGGTAAGTAGTAGGGTTAAATCATAGGGCCAGCCCCACCATAGTGTCATAAGAGGGGGGCTGAACGTGGGAAGAAATGGAATTCCATCCAGGTGCATGTACGTGGCTACTGTTCTTATAGACCGTCACGCCCACCCTTCTTCCCCGCACTGCACAAATCCCGCTCCACTCGACTTTGCTTTGCTCCTTCCTTTGAAGCCAGCGCGGAATCAAATCTTGTTCTTCTCTCTTTTCCTTGACTGTTGCTTGATCGATCATCTCTTGTTCTGCAGCTATGGCATCAACAGCAGTTGCATGTGCTTCACCCGCTTTCGCAGGCCAGTCATTGCTGAAGCAGAGAAGTGAGCTCGCCCGTAAGGTTGGCAGCAACGGTGAAGCTCGTGTCCAAGCGCGCAGCAAGTCTAGCACCCCAGCCAGCATCTGGCATGAGCTCCTTTCCGTTGCACATCATGTCCTGTCGGCTACTAGCTAGCTAGCTTTCTTTTTTTTCCTACACAGTGTGGAAATTTTCCTTTCAAGTTACAGTATGATGTCTAGACTCTAGATGCTATTTTCCTTCATTCTCATCACTTTTGGGTTGTGCTCTTTGATCAGTTTGAGTTTCGTTTTAGATTGCATGCTCGATGTCCTTTTCGATCTTCAATTACCACTGTAGATGTTCTTCAAGTATCTGTAGTTGTCAAATTGGTTCCTTTATTCCTTGCTCCAAACTACTTCCATGCAGCGAAGACAAATTTGAAAGAGCTTATATAACTGCTGGTGTTGATATCAATTGGATAGCTGCAGCTGCTACATGAGATTGCAAGCTGATCTTGTGCATTCCTTGCATTTTCTTCGTGGGGTTTTTTTTTTCGATAGCTTCATTCATAGGGGTTTTTGATCTGACTGATCAACTTTAAATACGTTACATCAGTATGCATGAGAAATAGAAATGAGTAGATCGTCCGTGTTTTAGGGTCGTGTACTGGTTTGCATTCATTTCTTGCTTTGGGCAGTTCTCTGAGAGACTGGGCTTGTGGGTGGCGGGGAATATTGTCTTTCTTTGCAGGTATGGACCTGATCGTCCCAAGTTCTTGGGCCCATTCTCCGGAGACACTCCTTCATACTTGACCGGAGAGTATCCCGGAGACTACGGATGGGATACAGCGGGACTGTCAGCGGACCCCGAGACCTTCGCCAAGAACAGGGAGCTGGAGGTCATCCATGCTCGCTGGGCCTTGCTTGGAGCTGTGGGAATCCTCACCCCTGAGATCTTGGCCAGGAACGGAGTCCAGTTCGGAGAGGCAGTATGGTTCAAAGCCGGTTCTCAGATCTTCGCCGAAGGCGGTCTTAACTATTTGGGCAATCCCGCTTTGATTCACGCCCAGAGTATTCTCGCCACCTTGGCTGTGCAGGTGATACTCCTTGGCGCCGTGGAGGGCTACCGCGTTGCAGGAGGTCCACTTGGGGAGGTGACTGATCCACTCTACCCAGGAGGCGCATTCGATCCCTTGGGCTTGGCTGACGACCCGGACGCCTTCGCTGAGCTGAAGGTGAAAGAGATCAAGAACGGAAGACTGGCTCTGGTCGCCAATTTGGGATTCTTCGTGCAGGCCATCGTCACCGGCAAGGGTCCAGTTGAGAATTTGTACGATCACTTGGCTGATCCAGTCGCCAACAACGCCTGGGCATATGCCACCAAATTTACCCCCGGAATCTAAGTCACGTAATGTCTCTTCTTGGAGGAAACTGTTTTGATTGCTCTTGTGTGCGTTAGAGCTGACGAACACTTCCTAATTCTTGCAGTTAAATCGCACCTGTGAGCTGTAGTTACAAATAGACTATAGTGCAGGCTTGTTGATGGCATCGCAACACTAGGACGTGCAACGTGCTTTTACGTACTCTTTAGTTGCATCTCTCAGATTCTGCAATATTGTTGTAAAGTATAAACAGCTGATTTGTCGAAATATGATCTCGCAGCTTGCCTCAGCGCCTCCTGCGCCCGCGTGCGTGATGATCACGCAGATTGTACCTCTTCCTCCCTTCTGATTTGATTTAATCATGGGCCTACGCAACAATCGTGGCTTCCCGTATGCGTTTGTAGACTGTCATGAATGCATTTAACCTGGTCTGTGTTGATTAAGCAACTCATTGGTCGCAAAGGTTTTTTTCTCACACCTAGGCACAAGGCTATTCCACGCTCTCTTAACCTAATAGTGTTTTTTTTTCTCACCTTTCTGTTATAGCACAACTTGCTATCATCCATGGTCTAGCCATGTAAGTAGAAGGATTTAAGGATCCTTCTATTTGTCGGCTACCTGTTGAAACAGAGTAGGCAGAATGCCTAAATGTGGCGACCAAAAACACTAAAAAGATTTGCTTTGTTGCTTTTTTCAAAAAATGATCGCATTGGTTGTAAAATTGCCCACAGAAAAAGTATTCTGTGTAGATTTTTAACCTTTGTCTATAACTTGGCGATGGGGTTGAGAATAGTAAAACATAGCACTGCAGGACTTACTCTGGATATAAATAACATCTGACCTACTTCAATTTTGATGTATCAAGCTGTGGAATGAAATCTCATGTCATTTACTTGAGTTGTTATGACTTGATCAAATAATCAATCTTATTCTTTTTTATGCCTTTTGTATATATTTTGTGACTAATAAGTCAAAACCTAAATTCCAAAACACAAATAATGCAACACTAGATGAAACTAGTAATACCCCAGGAAATGGCAAACACAAACTAACATTTTAGAAAATAATGTGCATCCCAAGGTTAGAATTTCATCACTCAAAGCTGTGTCAATGAGAGCTGAGTTTCTCAAGCACAGTTTTACAGTCCTGATGGGTTTCTTAGTCTAGGAATGAATTTTCTTTCTCTTGGTTTTTGTTGAATTTGATTGGTGGCAACTGGCTCACAAGGACACAGAGCGCTGAGAATTGACAAAAATGATTTTAAAGGTCCTTCGTCCTTGGTTAGGTATAAATCTGCATGTTGAGAATCACCAAACTACTCACAGGCAAGTCTGTTAATCTTTCTGTAAACTCCCTGGCAATGGGAGAACACCAAGAGGTAGATTTCCTGGCAATGGGGGAACATCAAGAGGAGAACTCACAATCTCCTAAACATGACGAGAATTTTTCTGGGTAACAGTAGACAATGTAGATGAAAGCACTACATTTTCACGCACTTGTCCCACTTTGTTACACAATTTGAAGAGCTTACTTGGATTTTGATGCAAAAGATCACTGCTGCAAGTGTGGTTTGACTATTAATTACAAGTTTCCATTGTGCCAACTCTTGCCCCAATTACAAAACTGAGCTCAACATCAGCATTACTGTTTCTTCGATTCAAAGTTGCATGGAGATAAAGAATAGAAAGGATGGGAATCAGATCTGAGCAGGCTGAGATTGTCCTCTTTCCCAAATCCATTTAAATCAACACCCCTTTCCTGAATGAAAATTTAAACCAATGACCTTTATCCCAATTTTGTTAATAAGCAGAAGACATGGGGTTTTGAGACTAGAATTTGACATAGACTCAGCGACCATATAACTGAAAACATGTGAACAATATGCAATGTCAGAATTATTGTTTGAATGGTCTGTTGCCTCTGGCAATAAAACCTTCATTCTTCCTTTTGTACTCAAGTAATTGTAGGGGTGCTTGAGCCCCAACTATGCCTACCCATGTGTTCACACAATCTGTTACTAATTTCTAGCAAAGCTTTGAGATGTTATGTGTATGGTAAAGCCTGAGGCTATAGGCTTTACTGGAATAAGGGCCTGCACCAGGTGGAGCTGAGCACAAGCCCAATTCTGGTAAAGCCCACAGCCAAGGGCTCTATTGAGTGTAAAGACTGTGATCAGATTTTTTTTATAAATTTGTCCCATGATACCCAATGTGCATCATGGAAAAAAGAAAGTATGCAAGCATTTCAAAAAATTGAATGCCAACACCTGTGAATGTTTTGTTTTCCAAAATGCCTCTGTGGTTTTTACACTCTATGCAATCTCCAAATACACTAGAAAAATCTGAGCAGGTTCTTTTGAGGCAAGTTGTGCAAACCATTGGCAAGTAGACAATTGCTTTATGTGTGTGTATGTCAGTAGCAATGCAGATACTCTATTTCAAGGCAGATGTAGGTTCAACATTCAAAGCATCCTTTAGATTTGCTCACAAAATTTGGGGAGAAAACTGAATTTGTTTTGGCAAGGATAGTCACACTAAAAACATAAAGTATCTTCCCTTTGGGTACGGAGTAGTAGTAGAGTCAAGCAAGATGCTTTAAAGAAACATAAAGAACTGCTAGAAATTTTTAAATGTATGTGGAGGGCGCTATTACTCTTGTTAATGTTCTGCCACAACATAGGAGGCACCTTCTGTGTAACCTGGTACCTCAGAAAATGAGGATCTGGTAGAATTTTAATGGTTGCCATTCTGTTCTGACTCTACCAGATCCTTATGCTGGATAAGAACCTCAAACAGGGCAGTTCTGGGAATTCAGGTCTTGTGCTTGGACTCCGCCTCATGCGGGGCCCTTATTCACAGAATGGCCCCCTTCTCCGTCCTTACTCGACATGCTCAATTTAAGGCAAGTTGCACATCTCAGTCAACAAAAGATTCAAAGTAGTAAACTGAAGCAGCACGACCCAATTTCAATGGCCTCATTTGTAATATTATCCCATCTACCTTGGCCACAAGCCAGTAGTTGGATAGTGTAAAACCATGTCCATCATCCTTGTGTAAGGAACTTTTCTAAGGATCTTCTTTGGCTAGGGGGGGCCTGCTTAGGGCAGTAGCTTGAGACTAAGCCTGAAAATTTGTAGACCTGAAAACTTTGGAAGATCCTCTGAAAAGTTCAAGTTCCTTACCTTACATAAGGAACTTTTAAAAATTTGAACCTTACAAAAATTGATATCTTCGTTTGTGGTTTAAAAGGGAAATTTTGTGAAAGGAAGTGACTGAAAATGAACGGAGAAACTTTATAAAATTCTTTTACATATATGGATTCTGAGTAGCGACCTGTAGTCAAGCCCATACTGAACTATTCTTTTTCTTTTACTAAAGAACGCAGTGCGTAGGGTACATAGCTGGATTTCCCAATTTTTTGGCTACATCTTATAGGGAACTTAAATAACACTAATTTGGAAAGTGTCTGTTGACAAAGTCCCTAGATGCTTTACAAGCAACATTCTTAGTTGAAGAAAGATTGTCCTAACCATTATGTTTTCCATACCATATTGAATATTATGAATAAAACATGTTATGTTCAAAACCTAGATTAAACACTAAACAAAAAGAAAGAAGAACAACACAATTTTGTCTTCCAAATTTCCTTTGTAACAACACCACAACACCACTTCTCTTTTGCTTATATTTTTGAATCTTGATATTCATCATTACTCAACCATACAACATTGAAATGAAAGAAAAAAATTCAATAAAAGAATCCAAGAAATGAGGAAAAGAGTACAATGGAAAGAGTCAAAGAGAGAAATTCAACAAAACATGACATGAAATAGAATCCAAGGGCATCCAGCATCATGTTATTTATCATATACTAGTGGGTGCCCGTGACCTTCGGCCACTGTGAAGTCCCCCGGTTTCTTTAAACTTGGTTCGTGTTTTAGTTTTTTTAGAAACTTTTAACTTTTTTATTTTTTTATTTTTATGTGCTTTTTATTTTTATTACTATTTTGTGATCATCCAACCGGACGGACATTTCATCCATCCCCTTAATCAGGACGGACAGTAGCTAAAAGAAAAAAAGCTTCCCCAAAAT
>Ga0116231_10012583_pt1 | contig 12348 bp, 8 predicted proteins | sample S1TSphgellanicum_2_FD_89695 | JGI IMG/M metagenome (GOLD analysis project Ga0116231, IMG submission 89695) | Host-associated microbial communities from peat moss isolated from Minnesota, USA - S1T2_Fd - Sphagnum magellanicum MG | ecosystem: Host-associated > Plants > Peat moss > Unclassified... | reverse complement strand
TTTATCTGGGGATGCGTTTTTTGTTGGGGCGGGGTGTGGGGGTGTTTTTTGGGGGCGCCGCTGTGGGGGGGGGGGTTTTTGGTGTTTTTTTGGGGGGGGGGGGGGTGGGGGGGGGGGGGGGGGGGGGGGGCGGGGATTTTTAAGTTAATGAAAAAGTACACACCGTCCAATCGTGAGTTCGAATCCTGTCAGCTACAAAAGCTGTGTCAGTGAGATGCAGTACACCTGGTCAGTACTCAGTTAGTGCTCACACAGACTCTAATTTTGTAGTGATTTCTAAGAATTATTTATTTTTTGTTTTCATTAATTCTTTTCAATTCTTTTGAGAAAATATCCTAAAATTACAATGTTAAATTGAATTAAAAATATTTTTTAAATTAAATTTTTAGTTAAAATTACAATGTTTACAATGTTAGTGTAAATGTTTTACACTTATATTTACATCATTTTACACAACCTAAAATTTATTTACATTGTTTTACGATTACATTTATATGTCACTTCTTATATATTTGCATTTACACTTTTTGAAACATTTTTTTTACATTTACACAGATTGTAAAAAATATTGTCAAGTTGATTTACATTTTCACATTGTGTAAATCTAAAAACATTTACATGCACCACATTGGGTTAAACTTACATTATCTTAGGGAATTCTTTATATGCCCAATTAGGGTTTAGCCACAAGATGAATGAGTTTTATGTTTCATGATCACTAGTGGTTATTTTTAGTTTGCTCAAATATGTAAGTAAATCCAATTTGAAAAATAAGGGCTTTAAACATCACATTTGGAGAGATAATATTGAGTGACAATAATGATAATTATATTTAAAGATGTTTTGATCTTGCATGATTCAAAGAGGTTAGCACGATAAATAGGTCAAATCTTATAATTAACATAGTAAAAATAGTGGTGTATGGTATGTGTTGTTCAAACCAAGGTTAGGCAATTCTCATTTTTTTCATGAGATTTGTCCATTCCGGTTTTTAGAACCATTTTAAAGAACTTGTCAAGTTTTTAAAATATATATAATTTCAAGGTTAGAAAACCATTCAATGCTTTAAAACTTTGGGAAAAGAAAATTTAATTAGTTTTTAGTCAAGTTGATTTTCACAAATTTTTGAACTAGTGGCTTCAAATATGGTTCTCACAACCTAATTATTAAAAATATATATTATTTTTAAAATTCAAATAAAGATGAAACTAAAAATTATTTGCAAAAGCATGATGAAAATGCATAAAGTTAAGTTTTTTTAATTTCAAATTTCATCTAGTTCAAATTCATTTTCAATTTTTTCTAATTCCTCTTTAAAATCCACTTCAATAAACTCTACAAGATTACAATGAGATTTGCAACAAATTCTTGGGTTATTATGTCAATTCTTATTAACAAATTTTATTTTTTTCAAGTTTTTCAATTTTAAGTGATATTTCTTAAGTCAATGAGTATGGCCACTTTTTAAAAAATCCTTTCAATCTTTATTTGTGATCCAACAATTCCCAATATTTGTTGAGAAAAAAAAACATTGGGGAAAATGGATTCACAAAATTTTCACCATTGGAAAGGACATTTATTTCCTGAACATCCACTTGAAGTTTCCTACAAATCAACAATTATCTATTAATTAATTCTTTGACCAATTCACTTGTGCTAGGAATCATTTCAAAAAACCCATGTTATAGTTTTCATCAACTTTTTATTTTGTAAATCCAATTTCACAATTTGGCACAAGATGCAAGTGATGATAACACTTCAAAAGCATAGAATGTAACGGTTTTTTTATCATACTATTTAATAATTGAAATATCTTGCTCATGATTAACAAATGAAGACACCAAATGAAGACTTTTTAATTATGTATCTAACATCAACAAAAAAATGTTGTAAGTTTTTCTTTCTTCAATTTTTTTTTAAAATGAAAGGAGAAAACTTAATGGAAACATATCTAAAGTTTTTGCAAACTTTTTCATATGTTGTCCCATATTGGTATGCTTGAGAAAATGCATGGCCAAAGCAAGTGCCTTGGAAGTTTTCCTCCAAACCAAGAAGTTCATAATTCACCACAAATTTTTGTGTTAATTTCATTACATTCAAGTTTGTACCTTCATACTTCACATATGTAATATCTTAAGTTATCCAACAATTGAATAAGGTTTCATGCCAATGCTTGACCTTTGGTTTTACTTGCTTCAAACAACCTTATTTAGATATCTTTAGGTTGCCAATCCATACCCCCAAAAAACTAATCACTAAGGCAAAAACATCACATTGTATTCCCTTTGACATCCATAAATCAAATCTAATTATTGTAAAAGATCATTCTTTCAATTTTGGCAAAACATACTTTTGTTTTGTTTTCTCCACCAAATGAAATAAAACCTTTCATGAATTTTTTGTTTTCAAAAGAAACACAACTTTTGGATGTAAATGGGTTGTAATACATTTCAACAAAGTACTTCTCACAAATTGAATAGGTAGTTGATTTTCAACAACCAAAAGGTCGAAGTCTTGTAGAAATTGTTTTTGTTACACAACATCTTCATTAAAAGGATCTTTTGCATAAAAAAATGGTCATATTTTAGAACTAAACACATTAGGTTTCTTTTTTGAAGGTGATTTTCCAATACAACTTTCACTAAATTGCTCACTTCCTTTCAAAAGTTTTTGCAAACATCTTATTTCTTTTTCAAAATTCTATACATACAATTTTTGCAAATTTAATTTCATCCTTTTTTCATCACTATTAATAGTTCTAGATCGTGTTTGTAAGCTCTTATTTTCTTCCATAGCTTCTATCAAAGATTTCTTTTTTATAGAAACTTCATTGGGGAAAATATCCTAAAACTAGTATTGTTTCATTTTTCAACAACAATTTTCATAAAAGGTGTAAATCAAAATGGAAATGCTAAAATAAAGAAATACATTGTCAAACTTGGATAAATTTGGAATGTGTTTTAGTGTCTTATGTTTTAGATGCTATCAACCTAGGAATTTCTCTTCAACATTTAAACATTTGCAAACATTTACACGAGATCTCATTTTCAATCATCATGGCAAAAAATAAACAATAAAAAAATGTCCAACTTCTTCCAGTAGACAAAAATCCTAACAAAAACTAACAAACAAATGAACAAAAAAATATGAATTATAAAAGAAAAAATGAAACAATAAGAAAAAACTAGAAACAAATTATAGAAATAAAAATAACAACCAACAAACCAAAAAAAAGAAAAGATTTTTTTTTTTGAAAAAAAAAAAGGTTGAAAAAAACTTACATGTTGAATTGACGTCTAACACCTATAAAAGAGACTGGGAAGGGGGAAGTATTAAATTTGAACAAGGAAAATAAATAAAGCTAAAATAGTGAAACAAAAGAATAATGAATTAAGGGAATAACAAAACAAAAAACGTAAGTTAATAAAGTATCTAAAGTGGAAATGCAACAAGGTGTAATGAAATAAAGGATTAATGAAGCAAAAAGTGTAAGTTAAAAGGGTACCTAAAGTGGCGATGTAATAAGGTGTAATGAAATGACGAAATAGAAAAGCAAGGGAGTTACAAAACAAGGGTGTAGTGAGGGAGTAACAAAATAACGGCACAGTGAAGCAAGATGAGAAAAGAATAGATGAAACAATGCAACAACAAAAGGAGCAATGAAGCAAGAAAGCAACAAAGTTAAGGATCACCAAAAAAAACATAGTGAGGCCAAGCAAAATTTTGCCCCATTTATATTCAAGAGTTATCATTGGGCAACAAAACCACTAAAGCCTAAACCTAAAACCTAATGAAGATTAACATTGGTGTTTTTTCATACCTTTCTAAATTTTCATTGAGTTAGTTTTCACCTTAGTGGGAATTGGTGTTCATGTTTTCATAATGGGTATCATTTTAGTAACATATGTAGGTTTCCAATTTGAGAACTAACCTAAAACCTATAAAGTTTTCACAAAAAATGAAAACCACTCAACACTAATTCAAACCTACTTACAAACGTAGTCCAAATATTCAATCATCTTAAAATAAGTTAATAAAAGTTTGAGATGGGTTCAATATGAGTGTTGTGTGGGTATTTGGAGGGAGGGGGTTGAAACTCAATGGGTTTAAGCCCAAGTAAGGAGAACTTGGCCAAAACTTGACCTTTTTGGACATCTAGGTGTAACATGAAATCATATGACCTAGTTCAATGGTAGAACTAAGCCAAAACATGTAACATAAAATCCAACCATTGGTTGATTAGGGTTCAAAGTCCAAACATATATGTTTTTTCTTCATTTAATTTTGAATTTTTATAGATTGTAAAGTTTAGGCCATTAAGGGGTTTTTTTTTTCTAAACTTTATCCAAATTTACTCACAAATTGCAAAGTTCTTCCATTGCTTACAAAGCTTGGATGCTTTACATTTGTGTTCTTCTTGTTGTGATTTTTTTTGTTGTGGTTGTTTCAAAGGTGAGTTGGTTATGCTTGTTTTTTTCTTTTTTGCTAGCTTTTTTTTCAACCTTCTTTTCTCCTTTGTTTCTTATTTATTCATCACGCACACACTTTTTCTTCTTATGACAAATGCTGTAAGCTTCTAGGTTCTTGGTCAATGTTTTTTTCTTGTTGGCATCAACAATTTTGTTTCTACTCAATGCTTCAAGCATTTTGCTTGCATACCTCCCTTTTTTGTTTTTTTGTTTAGTTTGGCTTTTTTTCACCTCGCCACATCCTCATTCTTTTACCTTTGTATCATTTGTTTTTTTTCTTTTCATGACACACAAGCTTTTTCTTTTGTTATGTTTCCTTTGTACTATAGGTATTGGAAAGGCATACTTTGATTTTGTTTGCAACTTCTCATTTGTTGATGATTTCATGTTTTATGATCATTGGTGATTTTGGGCTTCATGATTGTGAGTGATTTTGAATTTTGCAATTGTTGATGATTTCATGTTTTGTGATTGGATATTTCCATGGTATGGTGTACACATTTTCTATTGAAACTAGAGGTACATATAATATTAAAAGTACTCACAAATAAAACTTCATTCATTTTGAATTCTTCTAAAGATTTATATATTTGATTTGGGCCTTAACAATAATTTTAAAAATATAAACCATGAATATGCAATTGATTCATATGTTTGTTTTTATGTAATTGCACACCAATCATTTGATAAACAAATATTTAAAACACTTTGTTTAATAAGAGTTTACTATTTTCATTTTCATTAATTTTAAATTTTCATTTTATCTTTCTAGAATGATAAAAATAACACTTAACCCAACTACATTTTTAATGGAAAAAAATTTACAATTTAAAAAGATCATAATCATCAACATTATCATAACATATTGTATTACCAAATACTTATTTATCATCTAATATGAACACCATGTTTTTGAAAGAAACAAAAAGTTTTCATGGAGAAGATTGCTCATTATGGTTGTTTCTTTGAATGTGAAAAATTTCATGAACAAATTCCCATTATAACTAATATTTTTTTGTGCTTTCATTATGTTACATTTTTTATGACAAGCTCTGTAAGTTAGAAATGTACTTTAATCAAACATTGCATTGTTCAAATGTGCAACAATTTCATGACATAATCAAAATTTAGGATGTTATCTATCTTTAATTGCATGATTCTATCACAAAATCTTTTCCAAATATATAAAAAAGCACATAAAAAATGTGTCATAGTGAAAATTATCAAGCTATGACCCCGTTTGTGTACACCGTACCATGAAAACACTTGATCACCAATGGTTTTCATTATTTTTTATTGTGACTTTGTGTTTTTTCAATTTCATTCATCAACAATTTCATGTTTTAGTTTTGATTGTCAATTATAAGTAAATTGTTCATGCCATTCCCTACTTGTTAAAGGTTCAAGTGTTGCAAAAAATGGGGACCTAAGGTATTGGTTGCCACATCTCATTAGCCATTGTTGATTTTTTTGTTTGGTTTTTTGTGTTTTTCTTTTGTTGCATGAGTGTGAAGCTTTAAGATAAGTGAAGGTGTGAATATTTGTAGGGACAATAGAGGGAACAAAGTGTTCTTATATAAGAGAGAATCTAATATTATAAAAAAAAAATCCAAATTTTAATTGAATAAGCTTGTGACTTGGATTTATGACCAGATTTGCTTCATGGACCTTGAGTTTATGTCAATTTTAATTGACAACCCTAAACCCGAACTATAATCCGACCCACCTCCTTTTCAAAAACCCTAAATCAGTAAACCTAATCCCCACCATGTCTTGGGAAAAGCAACAAGAAGCTTATCCAAAGGTTTTAGCAAAATGGGAAAAAATTATGTAACCTTACTTGGAGGTTCTACTAATTTAAAAATAAAATAAAAATCCAAGACCACAAGTTCCTTTCAAAACAAATACCTAACCAACATTGAATTATACTCATCACCCCATGACTCCTCATTGCACCACATTCAATAAGGTTGGTCCTTATTGAGTAACAAAAGAGTGGCACAAAAAAGAAAATAGCCCTACAAATTCATGCAAAACACACATTCAATTCATCAATTTCAATCTACTTCTATAAATATTTGTACCACTACACCAAGTTCAAGGCTACAATGCACTTCTCTCACTTCATCTCCAACAATTGAATCTAATATGTTTTCAAAGAAGTCAGGTGTGATGAACTTTATACTTACATCTATTAGGTATTATACTTTCAAATCAGCTTAACAAATTGATTTTGTGTATATATATATCTTTCCTTTGGTTACATCCCAATTGTAGCTTGATGTGTGACATGAAGATCATTGAATCCTTATGAAGCTTGTCCATAAAGTTTTCAGAATTCCTCATCAGAAATTTCTCTTTGCAGCCATCAACCCAATATGCTCCCTAAATTCAAAAAGCTTCAATCCTCACGAGACTCCTCCAGCAGCATAAATTCCCAAATCCAAGCATCCTCATCATCATCATCATCATCGTTGTGCAGCACCCATGGCTGCTCCCCTTTTCTTAAGTTCTCATGAAGCTCCAAGCAGAAAATTTCAGAAATTGTCATCATCAGAATCATCATAACAACAGCACCCATTTGTATGTATAAGTGTGGTGTGGGTACCAAGTGCCTCCTCAGCAATCAGCTCATTCCCCTGATAACCAGTTCTGCAGCAACAAAATTTATTATGCTCAGAGAAACACCTACTAGCAATACTCCAAAATGTGGAACAGCTTTCTTCATGTCACCTGAAAGTCACCCACAAGCCAACATGTCATGGTTCACACTAACAATTTCAGTGCAAAATCTCAGCAATCTTTGAAACCCAGTCTCCAGAATTGAAAACTGATCTGTTGATGAATCTGCTGTATGACAGTTGAATACAGAAGAATTTTTAGGACGTGCCACTGATGGAAATATTATTGTACTAGGCTGAGTTTCCTCAATTGGTCATGGGGATCTCATGCATACCCTAATCTTGAGCTTGCAGGGTGAGGTTTTCACCTAAATTAGATTCCGGATGTATCATGCTCCCTACAACAGCCAATCAAAAGATGTAAAAGATATCAGAGTCCAAACTTCCAGTGTTTACATTATGTTAAGTTTCAAGGAGCATTATGCTCATATAGAGATGACATTCAAAGAAGGGGTGAAAATTTTGCCAATGGGTCGGTCATGAGCTTTAATGTCTTTCTACTACTGCTCATCACTTCATGTTCCCCCACTCTTTGCATTATTAGACTTCCAGTATAATTTGCATTGTTGTTAACCCCAAAACATCAAGTGTTCTGAAATCCCAAGGGAAAGTGGACCAAAATGGTCTGCCTTGATGTTTAGGGGTTAAGAGTCATCACGTAAATTTGCTTACTCTGATCCATTGAGGGAGTGTGCAATCTGGGTCTAGATGAGCTTGATCCACAACTGTCTGGCACCTACATGCCAACATCACCAAGAAAAAAGAAAACCAAGTTCTTCAAACACTGAAGTTGCACCAAAAAATTGTTTTTCCATCATCATATCCAATCTCATAATCTATTAATTGAAAGTCGATAAACAACTACTATATGTATTCAGAGAGACAGATTTGATGAAATCGGTTTCTTGCACAGACGTGTATCCCCAAAAGCTGCACAGCTGCTTTGAAGCATCTCAACAAAATTTTCAACAGTTTACCTCGACTCCATTGGGTATGAGAAGGAAATCGATTCCTTGAACAGAAATCAAATCTGTTGTAAACAGATCAGGATCGACAATCCTTGCTTCACCATCTATGAGGATCCCCGAGATACCATCACTGATCAGATTCAGTGATTCCTTCTTGTATTGGCTAAGAGGTACCCATGCCTTGCCATCTGCACCATCCACATGCACGCATGCACTTTTCCCCATTTTAGGTCTACAAATCATCACTGAAAATACCACAGCAATTTTGCCACAGAAGTTCTGCAATTTGGATTTTTGCAATGTGGAATTGGCTGTACACTTCCAAAGAAATTGCTGCTGTAAACCTACAGAATTCTTCAAAATTGCAAACCTCATTGCCCAACAGGTGCTTCTCACCTTCTGTCAATGAGGTAATGGTGTTGTAGGTATATGCACCATCAACAATATGATACAATAAGATGTCTCGAGTAACAATTGCATTTTCTGCAAATTCAAGACATTCATAACCCTGTTTGCAAAGCAAGAATCAAACAAAAAAGTTTCAGACTTGCACAAAAGTAATTTCAGAGCACTTGAGGTTTGCATGATCCTGTATGTGTAGCCACCTGATGTTTGCAAAAATCGAGAAACAGTTTGCTAAAAATCAAATTGAGAGTCAATGAGGGTTGCAATGAAGTTCTGATCTAAAACATGCAATGATGATGATGATCATCTGTCCCTGGCAGCAAAAGGAAAAAAAACACACACAGCCACACAGAAAAACCAAAACAAAAGTTGTAGATGTTGCAATATGCATGGAGTTTGTAAAATTTGATTTCAATGATGAAAGAATTTTTTTTCGCTGAAAAATTGTGAAAAGATCAATGCACAGGATACTACCTGCAAGGCATCATTGTCAGGTGCAAAGAAGGTCAAGGACAGAGGAAGGGAGTAAAATGAAAGGTTTGCTGCATTCATGATCAATGCAAGAGTGGAGTAATCAGCAGCGGATTCCAATCCAAGGTTTAGATCAGGAGCTTGAAAATCCATTCTGCTGCCATCATCTTCATTATCATGCTCTGAGCTATTCATGACAACTTTAGCTGCTGATAGATGGCAACCCATGACAATGAACAGATGGCAAAAAACCAAGCTGATGATAACCATCTTTCTCTCTCTTGTGATCGGCATCATCATCCTTGTAGCTTCTACTCAGACTAGAAATGAAATGCTTGTGAAAATCCCAATGCCAATGGTCTCCTGATTTTTGGATTTTGTAGATCAAGTTTTCCCAGTGCACATTGAAAGCCTGAGAGTTAAAACAGGTCTGTGTGAAAAAAAATTGCTGGTCAAAAGAAGATCCGAAGGACTGCATGATCAGGAGGAGCTCAGAATTAAAACTTTGAGCAGATCCTGAAGAGAAAGGACTTTGGTTTCTAAGAAAACCTAACTGCCAATTTGTGGTTACAGTCAGAGAGCAGCTGCAATTTGCTCACCTTTCACAGAACTTTGCTGATGAAGCCAAGCTCAATTCACTTGGTTAAATTTGTTCTTGGATCCAGAACTAGCAACAATATTTTTGTCATGTGGGTTGTTGATTGAGGAAAACAGTTGCACCCAATTGAAAAATTGCAGCCCAAATCAGGTAGAAATCTGTCATGAAGGATTGCACCCAAAAAACTCACGATCCCAACTAAGAAGTTCAAGAGCAACAACAATTTGTCACCACTGATCAACAGATACATGGGAAAGGAACAAAATTTTGCTCAAAAAAAGTTTGCAGTTTTACATCACTCTCTGTATGGAGATGTTTCTTAGAATACTGTAGTACCTCTACCATTCCGGTAGTAATTAAATTGTTTTCAATAAATGCTACTCACAATGCCACAAGTTCTGAAAATTTGAAGCTTGGTGGTGTGATGTGCCTAAGTAGTGCAAAATTATTTCACATTTGTGTTAACCACCTCAACTATTAAGAATTTCAAGAAAGTTTTCATTTCACTGTTGAAGTGGAAAAACGAAAACAACAATTATTCATCAAGAAGATGCTGGAATGGTAAAGGTACTATGATAGAAATCCCAGTGCCAATCCAGGTTGCTAACAAAACCATCAACTCTTCCAAGTTCATAATCTTAACACCAAATGCACGAGCAAACGTGCTGTTTTATGTTATAATCGAGTAGCTAATAAAAAACAGTCATTTTGTTAAATGGGCATGTGTGGAGATCATTGTATCAAGTGCCTATTTATGTGTCCAAATTGAATTTCATGCTTTAAATTAAAGTTGTGTTTCATCCAAAGTACCATGTACATGCCATTATGCTGCTGCCCCCTGGAGATGCTCTTAGCAATGTGATGATGCTTCACAGTTTGATGTTTTGGTGTCTGTAGAAAGTCAGAGAGCTGTGTTTAAACTTGATTAACTTCATGTTTATTACAAAATCAGCCTGAAATGAAGGTGCTTAAAGTTTTTTACAATGTTGGAGATTGGTGTTTTTAGGTTGCTCTAGTATTGGTGTTTCTGGGTTGCAATTAATTCACACACCCATTCATGGTTATCCTGATCCTTATTTGGTGGAGTCAAATTCAATGGAAAAAAAGTGGTGAACAAATTTGAAATTTTCTTTTGTCAAAATGGATATTTTTCACACTAGACTCTCTCCTCATTCTAGACACCCAATGCTCAGAAATCATGACATCATCACTTGTTTTTGGAGGGTGGTGGTTTAGGGTCATGGGTCAATCCCAATATTTGCTAGACGGGGGTGAGTGTATTCTTTCCATATCAATTTTTTCGCTTTGTGACATTAGACCCAATTTAATCTACTAGTTGATCTTTGTCTTTTGGTATACTTTGAACAACATCAAATTCAACTCAAGATGAAGTTTGGGTTTTGTCAATTAGAGGGAGTTTCATGGGAAGGTTGTTAGGTTGTTAGGGTTTTGTACTTGTAGTGTACTGTAATAATACAAGGGCAGTTTCAAGACATGTTTACCAAATAATAAATTCATTTTATGTTGAAAAAATAGAATACTCTAAATTATTCTATATTTTCATTCATGAAATCTTATTGTTTGGAAATTTTATTTTTATATTTTTGAAAATTTCAACATGTCTACAGATAATATAATTAATGTTGAAGTTGACAAGGTACTATGGTATGTTTCATCTCGCTCAACAAAACAAGGAAACAATCCTCCTTGCTACAGATTTTAATAGAGATACATCCCTAATAGTCATTGGCCCCTAGGTAATAATAGGTCTATTTTTATGTTACTACCCATTATGAGTGTAATCTTGATCATCATCAGAAGATTATGTCATATATTGTGGTCAAGAAAATGACATAATCTGTTGTCTCTCTAGAGCTTAATGGTTGTGTTTGGACTTATGACTTTGCAAGTATTTGTCTACATTATGAACACAATTTGCAATTCCATGTTTGTGTCAAATAGATCTTGAACTTCAAGTGGACAACTTTTCCATGTGTTACAAATGAATGTGCCTAGGAATAGAGAAAACTTGAAGTTGTCCACAAAGTATTTACGATTTCTTCCTCATCTTCGTTCTTTAACTCTTTCATGACATCTCAAATTCGTTTCATCAAAATTCAAGGATTTCATTTGATTTTTTGATGTTTTTGGGGGTTTAACTACTTCAATCTTTTTTTGGGGAATAAAAGTCTAGTGTGTTCAAATCTTCTTAAATATTCTGAAATCAAATAATTTCAATGGTTAGACTAAAATACGGTATATCCACCGGTGAGTCAACATTTAAGCATTCCTATAGTCGGGTGAAAGCAACATAAAGTAGACACAAAAAAGTAGGTGTCAGTTTAATTAATTAATTAATTAATTTTTAAAAAAATTTACAAAAGTCACCAAAAGGTGACACTCTTTTATGGAAATGGAATATTTTGTTGCAAATTTCCTTTTTTAAAAAAGAAATCACCTAAAAAGGAAGTTGAGGAAAAAAAACACTCGTAAGTGTTGAACCACAAAGATTGGGGTCCTTGATTAATATGTAACAAAAATCAATTTATTAAAGCAAAAAAAGTACCATTTTCTTTGGCACACTCATTCTGAACTATTTGTTTTTAAAAATTAAATGGGTAAATGTTTACTTATGTTGGCCCTAGGACCTAAATCAATGTGCCTTAAAACGGTGTAAGTTAGTTAGTTTTTTTTTTTTTTTTTTTTTGGGTTTGGTTTGACTTAATTTCAATTTATTTTGAAAAAGGGTAGACTTG
>Ga0116231_10012582_pt1 | contig 12351 bp, 7 predicted proteins | sample S1TSphgellanicum_2_FD_89695 | JGI IMG/M metagenome (GOLD analysis project Ga0116231, IMG submission 89695) | Host-associated microbial communities from peat moss isolated from Minnesota, USA - S1T2_Fd - Sphagnum magellanicum MG | ecosystem: Host-associated > Plants > Peat moss > Unclassified... | reverse complement strand
TTGTTGAAAAAAGGTCCCCCCCCCTCAAAAACCCCCCCCCCCCCCCCAACCTCTTCAAGCTTGGTAACAAATCTTTCATATCCCAATTCCTCTTCTAGGGATAACATTATTTTTTTGCCCATTTCCTCTTTAGATGCAAATCTTCTTGTAGAAGCCACCCACACATTGGACATTAAAACCCATCCCAACCCATGGAACTCGGTTGTTTTGCTCTTCGAGAAGCCAACATCCGAAAGGGTGGATGATCCTATTCCACCAAAAGCTCGATGCTAAAATTTTGTTAAGGTTTTTTGGATTATTGAATATCAATTATTTCAACATCCTGAACCAAGCTCTACCCACCCTATTCCATAAAGTAGACCCAACAACCCTCTTATGGTTAACTTGTAAACACCATTCCAAGTTAAGGTTCCATCCCCCCCCCATGTGGTTAATATTGTTTTAACCAAAACCTAAAAAAATCCTACAAATTAGAGCTTCCAAGCTCTAAACCATGCACCACCCATTTAGACAAAAGTGCTTTAGTTGCTTCTGTTAGATCAACCAAATTAAAACCCCCATCTTTTTTTTTCCCACAACATTGGTCCCACAACTTGGCACCTATAATTATGATTTGATCTTGCCCAAAGGTAGTTATTTAGGAGGTAGTTAATTCTAAAGATTCCTTTTTTGGTCCCTCCCCAAACACTCACAAAATACCACAAAGAAGAGAAAAAAATGTTATTGACAATCATTTTCCTCCCAACCAAGGATAGTTTTGTTGAAGCCCAATAATTCAACTCATGTTGGACCTTTTTTAACAAAAAACTATCTACATTTACTGAACCCAAGGACAACCCAAATGGCATACCGAATAGTTTAAAGATGGCTTCAAATGTCCATCTAAACTCCTTTGTCCAAGTCAGTCTACTTTCCTTTCTACCCCCAATCCAAAAGGCTACAGATTTAACATGGTTAATTTGGAGGCCAGATGCAATGCTAAAAAGGTCAAAATAGTTATGGTAATTGGATCATACCTTCTCGAGATGCTTTCAAAGTGAAACTAATGTCATCCACATATTGGGCAATTATCTATTTCTTGTTTGACATGGGCAAACGAATGCCCTTGATTCTACCAAGTCTTTGTTCTTCACAGAGTTTAGCATTAAGGGCCTCCCCCACTATTAAAAATAGGTAGGGAGCAAGTGGGCATCCTTGTCGTAGGCCCCTCTTGATCACCAAAGCCTTGGAAGCTTTTCCATTCACTACTACGTTTACATTAGCCCCCTGGAAAAACATTTTTGTCATCTTAACAAACTTAATTGGAATCCCAAGCTTGTCCATACAATCAAATAAAAAACTCCAATCTACTTTGTCATAAACCTTGGAGAAATTCAAGTTTAAAAAAACTAAAGGTTGTTAGATTTTTAAACCCAAGCAATGGTCTCATGAATCAACAAAATGTTATTCAAGATAAATCTAAAGGGAAGGAACATTGATTGATCTTGACTAATGGTGTCCATCAACATTAGTTACATCCACATTTGGAGTACCTTCGCAAAAATCTTGTATGTAACGTTGAGCAATGTGATGGGCCTCCAATTAGAGAGTTGTTTTTTCTCTCCCCCTTTATGCAAGTGTGTGATCAACCCTCGTGTAACCCCAAGAGGGACACCGTTGTTCACGATAAAGTCCTAGATCATTGTCGTGTACTCTTTACTTATGACCAGCCACATACAAAGGAAAAATTTCATTATTACCCCATTAGGCCCAAGGGCTTTGCCCTTAGCCATAGCCTTTAAAGTGGACCATAACTCCTCTTCTGTTATGGGCATAACCAGCTTTTCATCAACACAAAAATTTGGTCTTTTGTGTAACTCAAAAAAACCTCCTTGGCTTCTTTGTTGTTATCTCCAGTAACTTGCTTAACATAAAATTCTTTGCATTACTCACCTATTTCAACAACTAAAAAGATGTTTTGGCCATGGTCATCTTCCAACTCTATGATTAGTGAACGAAGCCCAAGTTCCTTAAATGTAGCAAATAATTCCTTAGTGGTTTCATGGCCTTTTTCTAGCCATGTCACCTTTGACCTCCTATTAAGGTCATAATTTTTATTTTCCTCAAACTCCTTTAATTGATCTAATGTCTTATCCATTATTGTTTTATTTTCCTTACTGTTTGGGTTTGCTTGTAACTCCCCTTATGCAACATCAAACTAAGATTTCATTGAATTCTCCAACATTCTCCCTTCTTTTACTTTCCTCTTATAGAACACCTTGTAGTACCCCACTATTTTGCATAGTTTTGACAGGAAAAGCAAAGTTTCATTTAGCCCATTCCAAAATCTAGTCATTCCAACAATGGCTACTGGATTATTTAGATGCTTCTTGTTCATACGAAAAATGCCTCTTCTAACACTATTGGGCTCCCCCATCCTACAACAATAGAAAATCGGGCAATGATCGAACACCCCACAATCCCCCTTGATCTCATAACTCACAATGGAGCCATCTTGTTGTGCTTTCGTGCCTTTAGGTGCATAGAGTCTATTTAACCTTGCCAAAACCCTAATCTCCTCTCTACACCTATTATCCCATAACACCTCAACCTACCCTTTGAATCAAAAAAGTCTTCAACTTCAAAGTGCTCCTTTAGCTACCCTCAAGATAGCCTTTTTCCTAGCGAAATTAGTTGACCACAAGAGTTGGATTTGTTTATACTTCGTTCCACCATGTTCTAGTCACCAACCAAAATCCACCTACAACCCCTTGGGAGCTTTTGAATCATCTCCACCCACAAGAAACACCAATCTCTAAGAATGTTGGGTGCATAAATGTTTGCCACACCAAGGTGGTGAACCTAGCAATCCTTTCAATATGACCCATCGCACTGTATTTTCCATCAAAATCCCATTCTTTCCCACTATTGTAGCAAGTTTTTCCACAATTGGAGTACATACACCTCCCTTTCCCGCTATGTCTTTTTTATGAACATACCCATTTGCCATTTCAATGAACCAACAACTTGATCTCCTCCATAGTTTGGGCCTTAAGTTTTTTATTTTCTCCCCACAGAGTTCATGTTCTTGTAGTAAAAGGATGTCCAAACTAAATGTTTGTTCTTTGTAATATAGCCAAAACTTTTGTATAGAAGCAAGGTCATTCAACCCTTTGACATTTTGGGAAATTATTCATAGTTGCATCATCACCCAATAAAAGGAAGGTTTTGTTCGTTTCCTTTGGTTCTCAATTGTCTTAGCTTTCAAATTTCCCCCTTTATTGGATATGGTACATGCCTCCTCAAACTTGTTTCATTTTCTTGCCATTTATGTGTGCATCTAATTTAGCTTGGTGGAGAGAGGACTTAGTCATATGCTCATGGATCCTCCTCTAACACACCCTCTTATGTGGATAGAGAGTTTGTCAAAACCCATGCTTCTTGTTTTTTATCTTCCATCACCACATTTTTAACATTTGTGTCTATTGCCTTCAACAATTGCCTTTCATCTAAACCCATTATTGATAATTCAATTGGATCCTAACTTGCTCTTTAACTTGACCTGATCCTAGGTTGTCAATTTTCACATTACATGGATGATTCACGACTATATCCTACAACTCAATTTTGCATGTTGTGAATCCCTTTGGGTTGTTGACACCACTAATAAGACTATCCGCAGCCACATGGAAACCAGCACCCACAAGAGTTTCTTCATTAACCACTTGCACATCATGACTTAAATCACCAATGTTATCCCCAAAGTTATTTGGAACATCCAACATAAAAATAATGGATCCTTCATTTGGCTCCTAAAAGTACCATTCAATGGTTAGATGATATGCAACTCTCTTAGTTCTCGAAGTTTTACTTTGAGATTAGATCATCTCCCCTTCATCCAGCAATAACTTTCCTTCAACTTGCTAACCTTCTCCGGTAGCAGCAACTTAACCCATTCCACTTCCCCTATAGTCCATCTTGGGTGCCTTCTTAGTTGCATACTTTTTCTCAACTCCACTAACCATAATAGCATGATCTTGAACACTTTCCTTTCGTGTTTTCCTTCTAGACATGATGCCATCATTTTGGTGTAGTGTATCCAAAGCAGTTGGCATGTTGTTTCACTGGGACCCAAATAGGCATGAGCCTATCTTTCCTTGGTTTTTTTTTTATCACTAGTGACCATGACAAAACCATTAAAGTCCTTCCCATTTTGTTTTCCCTCCTCTTGAGTAGGTGAAAATTGCTTCTTTAACAAGCTAATTTTGTGATCTTTGAACATAGGATGGTCCACCCCATCTTTGTGAGTGTCTCCACCTGTCACTCTTACTTTTTTCCCTTGAATGGCAAATTTTTTATTTCCTTGTGAATAAGGTTTCATGTAGGCCTCCCCCACCTTCATGGACTTCTCTTTCAAACCAACCAAGTTTGGACAATCCTTCATTCGATGAGATGATTCTAAACAAAATTTGCACCAAATGGGCAAGAATTCATAATCAATCAACATTGTCACTACTTCACCCATGGCTTCATTTTCCACCACCACTAATGTCTCCCATCCATCTCTAGCCTCTAATGCAACACAAAATTGTTGTTCAATTGCTTGAGTGGTCACCTTATCAAACCCTAACATGATGCCCAACCTAGCCACGATTTCCCCACCTACATTCTGAAATTTCACTAAGAGTTTCTTTAAGGTGATCCAAGTTGGGATTTTCATACCTTTTGGGTTATTGGCATTGAAACTTGGAGCCCACTCCTAAAAAATAACCAATCCCCAACCTATCTTGAAAGGTGTTAGCATTAACAACTTTTTCACCATGATAGGTTTATCTGATTTTAGCATGAAAAACCTTTTGCCCAGAGAACAATCGAACAACACCTTACCCCCCACTTTTTGATTAAGGAAAGCAAGCCAAGCATTGAATGCATTAGGGGAAAGTTTTTCTCCAATAAAGCTTGCAATGATTGTGTGGTCATGCAAATATGCCATTTTTGTTTTGACAACATCTTCGTTAACTCGTACCACACACTTATTATCCTTCAAAAGGAAGCCAACATAACTATGAGAATAACCTTGTGGCAAGATTTCTCCAAGTGAAGCCTTTGTAATGTTGATTGTGAATTTTCTAGTTTGTTGAACCAAAATGTCACGCATTCATTCTTCAACTAAATCCTTCATCACAATAAACATATGCACATCATTGAAGCCATCCTTGGATTGATGTACACAATCAACAAAAGATATACCTCCCACCAAAATTTGGGCCATCTGCTATCCAACCTCGTTAGGAGGCCACTCTTTAATTCCAAAATGTAACCTCACTACTTCACATTGCCAAACAATCGCATCCTTGCAAAAACCATCCCTTCCTCCGTGCACCACTTGTCCGCAACCTTAAACCAAGCACAAAATAAATTTGTAGCAAACACAACCAAAGTAGAACTGAAGGACATTAAAGTAATGCCTATCAAACAACATTGCGCTAAACTAAAACTTAAAGACAACAATTAGCTCCTACACCATGTTCTACAAATTGGAAACTGGAAACAAGTGCATGACTCCCTTTTCCATTGCTTCTTGAGCTCTAGTGCCCCCCCTTATAAGTTGTGTTTCAAAATGGTTATAGGGAATATTTTCAAAAATTAAAACCCACAAATTTTGGAGCGAGGTCAAATTTCCTTGACCAAGGGTTGGTTTTTGGGTCTAACAATTCCAAACTTTTGGTTCCAAGTTTCAGCCAGGGCCAATTTTGATTTTTTTGGGGGGTATGATTCAAAAGTTAATTTATGAACAACTTTGATTTTTTTGGATTTTGTTGTTCCCACAAGGTTTTCATGGTGTTCTTTTAAGTTTCCAAAGTGTTCCCCAAAATGTTCCATAGAGCAACATTAAAGAACATTATAAGAAATAATTAACCAATAATGGTTCTCACCTTCATAGGCCCTATTTGGGCCTCTATCCATTATAGGAAACAACTTTGGGGAATATCATACCATATTTGTGTAAAGGCCATTTTAATGCTACCATAAAAAATGCCCTTATATATTAAAGTTCAAAGCTAGGACCTATGGTTCTAAAACCCTAGAATTTAGACATAGAACTTTAGAACCTAGAACCCTAAACATTATTCAAACATATGGTCTTAACTCCTACCTAACCTTAAAAACCGGGCCATGTTAAAAACTTTTAAAACTCATTAGGTCCAGATTTTGGTTAGGTTTGGATCATGAAGACCTATCAAGTTTGGTTCTTTGTGGGTTATGGGTCCATGTAAACCCCATTGAATCTAATTTTTAGACTTGAATCTAGTTCTTAGACCTAAATCCAGATCCAAACTCAAACTAAACCGAAAACCCATAATTGATCAACATTAGTACACATTCCCCAATGTTAGAAATTGTATGGGCACAAAGTTTTACAACAAGTTAGATAATGGGTTTATGTAGGTACTAAGTTCAATATTAATATTAACTATAAAGTTTAGTTTTTTATTAAAATTTCAAAAATATCAATTTTCTTATTTAAAAATCTTGACTTTATTTTAAAAAATCTTTGTTCATGGTTTCAATTTCAATTCCAAAGTTTTTTAAAAACTAATTTTTACAACTTGATTCTTGTGCTAATCACAACAAAAGGATGTGAAGTAAGATTGGGGTCAAAAGAATTTACCTAAACCCTTTGTGGGATGAAAGGAAGTACTAAAAACATCACTAAGATGAAGACCTAATGATAAAAGGATCAGGTGTTGAATGCAAAAAACAATAGAATACGTGTTAATTGATGTGTTTGTTTCTTGTTTTGTTGGAATGGGGTGTTGTTGTGTTGTTTGTTACAAGTAAATTGGCTAAAACGTTCTATGGTGAATGTCTCCTTTGTGGAGGTTTTGAACAACAGTGTTTATGGGGTTTATTTTGACATTCTTCATGTTTTTTGGATATGGCAGGATTAACAAAAGGAAGTGGAGGACAACATTAATGAAAAGATGGGAAATGCAACTACTGAAAAGGGGGAGTTCTTCTAGAAGCTGTGCCTGGTTTTGTGCATTAATCTACGAAGAATGTTTGATTTGTTGCTAGGTAAAGAAGGTGCATCAGAAAGCACATCTTGGTGGATTGATGGCTTGATGGGAAAAATGCCCTCAAACAATGTTTGTGAATAGATTCTAACTTTTGGTAACCATCCGCTACGTATAAGAGTTAGAGTTAGGAACCATCAAACTTAGGTGCATGAATAAAATTGTAGAGATGTTGGAGGTGATGAAAATCAACAGGGGACAGCGTTGGTCGGTTTGAATGAATCAACATATATGTTTAAGGCAATTTTGTGGGAAGAAATGTTCGGGAACTTTGAAACCCAAGTATTTGGAACTTTGAGGAGATGGGTGTTACAATGTTTTAAATGGGAATATTTGGGAACAACAGTCATTATGGGATGCCATTTTATCTTTGTTTAATTCTCGAGAGAATATATGGGAGAAACCACGTGGGTTTAGAAGCATTAAACTGATTATGAGTAAGACCATGATGGCTTGTTGAAAGGGTCCAAAACATTTTGATCCAAACATCTTTCCACTCATTCATGCTTAGGAGTTGTTTTGGTAGTTGGCTTGAGTTTGGGTAGTAAAGGAGGTTGTTGTAGCATTAGGAAACACATAGTAACAAAGGCTTCAATTATAGTGGTTGCTAGTAGTCTCATAGAAGTAGAAAACAACTAATAAGACATAATGTTTTTGTGGACAATTGTCAATCATGTATGTGTGATGCTAGAGGTTCATAGCTTATGCTTCTTTTTTTGCTACACCTCAACCTAAACCTTTGGGTTTTACACTACAAACTATATATCTTCATAACATTAGTTTGGACCTATAGTTGCAATTCCCAATAAACCATATAATCACTTCAAGGACTTACCTTAAATTGTGGGTTCTTTTCTTTTTTTCATAAAATTTGTCAATTCTTTGAAATTGTTCAAAAACTCGAAATCAATAGTTCTAACAAAATCAAAGAACCACCTAACTTTGAAAATAACACATCTTAAAGTGGAATGTGCAACTTTTAAACATTAACAAGTTTGTGTTTATGTACTTAAGTCATTAATTAGGTTTAATCTTCCCTAGTTTGCATGAATATCTTACAATTTGGTGAGCAACCAATAAGAAACCAATCCCAATCTAGGATGCATTTCCAATTGCTACTTACCTTTGTTGTAAATGGCCGTTGGCTCTCTTAAATGAGATGTTTTCATCCAAAACAAGAAAGAAATTAGAACCAAAAGTGGAAAGGTTAATTATCAAGTGCAAAATCTTATGTTGGACATTTCTTTTTAAATAACATATGTTATTTGGTGTCACTATACCAAAATATGGTTTTTCCTTTGGTAGTAGGAGGAGTGTTTTCTTTGGGCAAACTTTTGTCACTTGGTGATAAAAAAAATTGAATTTTTTTTGTTTTTTTGAACATTTATAGTTATATTTATTTATTTATATTGTGAAAAAATCACCAAGCCTTCAGATCCACAAAATTAAAAATAAATGAAAACATTGAATAGTAAACCTTGCCTCATGATGCATCATCATACATGTGAAGTAAAACCATGTAGTTTTAATCATTTCAATGCACAATATTTGTAATATGTACCAATCTTGGTTAATTCTTGATTTTTTAAAAAGTTAGTGGGTATGGGCTTAGGGTATTTAATTTAAAAAAACCCTAGGTTCCAAGCCTAGCTAGTTGATATTTAAAAATAAAACCCAATTGTTTTTGGGTCAAATCTAATTTTCGAGTTTGTTAGTTCCTTGATTCATTGGTTCAAGGTTTTTCAAGACTCATTAGTTATGGGTTGAAGATGGGGCCAATTTCATAATAGTATTTGGGATGTCTCCGAGGTTACATTCAAGGTTGGTTCTAGGTTTTAGGATTTTTAAAAAAAACATTAAACATTTTTTAAGTATGGAGATTGATTTGGCTTACCAATATAGTCACATAGTAAACAAGTCAACATATAAGTGGCTAACAATGACACGAAGGATAAAATAAAACTACATTTTGAAAGTGAGAAAACCAATTTTAATGAAGAGAAAAAGCTTGCCAGTTGATTACAACCTCCTCTTGTGTTTATTGTTGCAATTCTCTTTAATGACTAATGCAAAAAGTGTACACACAACACAAAAAAGCGCATACACCCACCCACTTTGACATATGCATGTTTCATTCACAACCATTATTGAACATTAAAAGGTATATAGTACATGGGAAACTTTTCAAAGGCATTTATGCATATAATCAATTTTGTGAAACTAGCTCTAAAGTAAGAGTTTAAGCATAGTAAAATATGTCACTTGAAAATATTTTTTGTTGTTTTGGATAATATTCATAAATTAAACCTTAATATACCATAGTACCTGAATGATTTTGATATAAATTAAATTATTTTTTGTTTTGTTGAACTTTTGAAAAAAAATTTGGTTACTTTTGCCAAAATTTTAATAAAATAAAAAAATGTGCAAGATTTCAACTGTTAGGTTAGGATTGAGATAGTCTAGACACACTAGACCATCTCACAGCCTTAAAAAAATATTTTCATTATTATTATAACCATTACTTGTCAAAAATTTCAGAATAAAAAAATCAAGTGTTGAAGTTAAGATTTAAAATTTAATTAATCATTTGGCAGTTTGTTGCCGAATCCAATCAAGGAGTACAATATTGAACGTATTAATATAATTTCTTTCCATGATTGATGAATTTTAGTTTTTTAATTCATTGAATAATATTGAGAAAACACATGTTTTAATATAAATTTAAATATATATTTAGGAGTGCAAGTATAATAAAATAATTTCATTTCTTTTGCAAAATAAGGTTATAAGTATATAAAAATAAGACTTTAATTTAAAATTTTATATTTCTAAGTTGATAGAGGCCTAAACATGTGTTAATATAATTTCAACCTTTCATATTATGATCATCATTTATCAAAGATCTTATGTAAAAATATTTTGAAAAATTTGAAAATTCAACAAATTTAAAACATAATTTTGATCCATTTTTCTTATATTAAAATTTTTCAAACTTTATGGATAGTTTACCATAAACTCAATGGAAGCTCCATGGTCTTATAATGAAACTTAAAGAAGTTTCAAATAGGTTTTCAATGTTTAAACTATGATTGTGACTGCCATTTGGAAATAGTTTTTGGCATAAATTACCATGTTTATGTTTACAAAAAGTATCATTCTTCTCAACACAAGAAACAACGTACGTAGCTCCCAAACTCAACCCAAGTTTTCAAATGTTCAAAACTTCAAACTCAACTATTCTACAAGAAAAAAGGTGAAATATCAACAATTCCTAAAACCATTCAAATATCTTTGATTTTTGTGTGATTATTGCTTGAAGTGATTAGAATGATGCAACATTGGCTCAATCACCAATTGTCTTTCATAAAATGAAAATGATGATTTAATGATTCTCTATTTTTTCAAAAATCCCACTACAAGTGGCCAAGCTCCTCATGACCTTTCAAAAGAACACAACCACCAGTGAAACATTTTTAAAAGGAAAAACAAGAAGTTCACAAGTGCAAGAGGAGCCAAACTCCTTTTGTTTTTTGAAAAAACAAAAAGCTCATATCTAAACAAAATGTTTTTTGAAAAAACACAATGAGCTTGTGAGGAGTTGAACTCCTCACACAATTAATTTGAAAATATAAATATAGAATTTTGAAAAGGACAAAACAAGGAGCTTGGCTCCTTGCAAAACTCTAAAATAATTTATAAAAAAAAGAAAAATGAGAAGTTTATGAAGGGTTTACTAAGCTCCTCCAAGGAAAAACGAAGGAGCTCAAGAGGAGCCAAGCTCCTTTCATAACAATGGCATTGTTATCATCATTCTCCTTGCATCATGGTTTTGTAAGGAGCTAGCTCTTGTGAACCTGAAAAAAATTCAAATTTTGACAAAGAAAAAATGAGGAGCTCAAAGTTGAACTCCTCATGTATGTTTAAAATTTTGAAAAAACCAACACAACGACTCTAGGCATTGTGAGGAATGTAGTGCACATGTTTTTTTAAAGAACAATGCAACAATAAAAGTGGGATTGTTGCATTGCAAGGAGTTGAGCTTCGCTCCTTGTAGCACAACTATGAAGTTCAAAAAATTTCAAAGAAAGGGAGTGGGGAAGAGGAAATGCCTTTGTGGCTTGTTTGATGATGTGTCTCCTTCACTACTCAACAAGCATTTTCTTCAAATTAATTTGAAGCAAAGATTGGATCAAAACTTGGTAGTGGGAGCAAAACTTGAAGCACAACATGGCAATAATGATGGAAGGAAAACAAAGAAAAAAAAGGGGAAGTAGGAAATGGGGGGTTATTGGTGGTAGTTCAAGTAAGAAATAGGTGGGGTTTAAGTAGGTAACTAGGAAAGGTTGAGGTTAGGTAGGAGCAAGGGGTATGTGGGAGGAGTGACCCAAGGTGAACCCACTCTTGTGAGAGTCCATAATCATCCAAATTACTTTCAAAATGGGTGTTTTTTGATGCCAGGTTTTATGATGCTGGATTGGGTGGGCCCAAACATTGGTATATTCCCTATTCTTTATTTTTAAGGAAGAACTTTGATTTCAGTTCTAAAAAATAAATCAAAATTCTTTCATTTTGTTTTAGGTTCCATACATAAATGGAACTTAGAACCTGGTTCCACATCTAAGTTTTCAAACTAAAATAAATTTGACCCTTGGTTTTGGTTTTTTAAATCAAATTCCATCATGGTTCCATTCTCACTTGCACGGACTAGAATTACCAATTAACCCCGGTTCTAGTCACTTGTTTGAAATGTTTTCGTTTTTTTTCCTCAAAAAATCTTGGTTTTGATTCCAATTCCATTCCACGCCTAAATAAAACCAGAACCAAGTTTTGGGTCTCATTATTTAAGAAAATCAAATCAGGTTACAGTTCCTAGCTAGTTTGGTTTCAAGAATCAATTTTTTATTAACCTGAATACGGTTTGGCCAGTTATTGAGTTTTGACCTGGTTATCAACCATGTTATCAATTCAGTTATTTAATAACTTACCAAACGGTTATTGATTTTTGTGGTATAATCAGTTAATGACCTACCTGACTGGTATTAAAATTTCAAATGAATAACCTACCCAAATGACCTGGTTACCATCCAGGTAGGTTATCAACCTAAAACACTTAATATTTCTAATGATAGAAAACAATTGGTAAAACAAGTGATGGTTATCAATCAATTATTTGACAACCTACCCTTTTGCACAACCGAAAATTATTACCCTCAAAACATTGATAACCTAACAAGAACCTTTTAAAATATTGATATTGATAACCTAACTGACACCCATTTGTTTTTTCTGG
>Ga0116231_10012580_pt1 | contig 12356 bp, 14 predicted proteins | sample S1TSphgellanicum_2_FD_89695 | JGI IMG/M metagenome (GOLD analysis project Ga0116231, IMG submission 89695) | Host-associated microbial communities from peat moss isolated from Minnesota, USA - S1T2_Fd - Sphagnum magellanicum MG | ecosystem: Host-associated > Plants > Peat moss > Unclassified... | reverse complement strand
GATCATGCCCGGACTTGATCCGGGTACCGCGCATGACCGTCGCGGGCGATTCTGGCTGGAGGTTACTGTCCGCTGATTCCCGGTTTCGCGCATCGAAACACCGATCTTGCCAATCGCGCTCTGTGAGGGCTATCTCAGCTCAGCAAGACGTTCAGTATATGCGTGCCGGAGTATCACCATGGACCATGGGATTGCCGATAGCGGCGAGATAGACGAAGGAAGCCGGCCAGGGCTTCTCAGCCGCCGGTCGTTTCTCTGGGGCTCAGCGGCCAGTCTCGGCATATCGGGGCTGGCGGGTTGCACAAATCCTGACGATTTGCTCCGCGCCGAGGCGGCGAAGCTCTATGGGCCAGTGCCCGAAGAGAAATTTCCGATCCCGGCGGTCGATCTCAGCAAGGTCGATCCGAAATATTTTCGTCAGACCGTGCGCTACGAGAGCAATGAAGCGCCGGCCACGATTATCGTCGATCCCGCCCATTATTTTGTCTACCGCATCGAAGGCGACGGAAATGCCACCCGCTATGGCGCCAATGTCGGCCGCGCCGGGTTCCTCTGGAGCGGAGAGGCCTATGTCGGGCGCAAGTCCGAATGGCCGATCTGGACGCCGCCCAAGGAGATGATTCAGCGCCAGCCGGAAGCCGCTAAATATGCGGGCGGCATGCCGCCAGGCCTCGATAATCCGCTCGGCGCCCGTGCGCTGCATCTTTATCAGAACGGCAAATACACGCTCTACACAATCTACAGCACCAGCGACCCTGAGACGATCGGAACCAACATTACGAGCGGCTGTACCGGTCTCCTCACGCAGGACATGCTCGACCTCTATTCACGCACGCCCCTCAAGACGAAAGTGATCGTCCTGCCGGCATAGGCAGTGAGAGTCCCCGCTAAAAGCAGGCACTCAGCACTCTGAACATTTCAAATAATCGATTCCACCACGCCGCCATCGACACGCAGCGCCGCGCCGGTTGTGGCCGAGGCCTGCGGTGAGCAGGCATAGACGATCATATTCGCAACTTCCTCGACGCTCGCGATGCGCTCGATGATCGAGGTCGGGCGGATCGATGGAACGAATTCCTTTTGAACCTGACCGGCAGGCTTGCCGCTCTCCTTCGCCATGAGTTCGATCATATGCTCGACGCCCTCAGATAAGGTCGGCCCCGGCAGGACAGCGTTGACCGTCACGCCCGTTCCATGTGCGAGCTTCGCAAGCCCGCGCGAGATGCCAAGCACCGCCGTGCGCGTAAACCCGTAATGCAGCATGTCCGGCGGGATATTAATGCCTGACTCGGAAGAGAGAAAAATCACCCGTCCCCAATTGCGCACCATCATGCCCTTCAGATAAGCGCGGGACAATCTCACACCCGACATGACATTGGTCTGGAAGAACCGCTCCCATTCCACGTCGGGAATATCGAAGAAAGGCTTGAGCTCGAAAATGCCCGCGTTGTTGACGAGAATGTCCACGTCCGGCACGGCCTGCACGATATGATCGCAACCCTCAGCGGTCGAGACATCGCCCGCAACGCCTTTGACTTTCACATCAGGAACAGCCGCTTTGAGTTTGGCAACGGCCGGATCGACTTTCTCTTGCTTACGGCCATTGATGGTGAGCTCAGCACCCGCCTGCGCGAGGCCAAGCGCGGTGCCATAGCCAATGCCTTCGGTCGAGCCTGAGACAAGCGCGGTCTTTCCAGTGAGATCGATTTTCATGGCACCACTTTCTGTTATCGCGCAGCACGGTGCGCTGTCCCCGGATCAAGTCCGGGGATGATCCGCGCATCCAGGCGCAATTCTCGAGATTGCCTGGATGGCCGGGTCATAGGGCATTTGGAAAACGCCCGTCTTCGACGGGCCATGCCGTCCATGACGCACAATTGAAAGTTCCTAGCTCTAGCCGATCCAGCATTCCCTCATGCTGTGGCTATCCATCACCCTTCAGTCCCTGTCGATTTGGCGGGTGCCCGCTGCAAGGCTTCGACACCCGGCAGGCTCTTGCCTTCAAGCCATTCGAGGAAAGCGCCGCCCGCCGTCGAGACATAAGTGAACGAACTGAACGCATCGGCCTGGTTGAGCGCCGCGATCGTATCGCCGCCGCCAGCGATCGTCTCAATCGCTGAGACTTTGGTCAGCAACGCCGCCACTTTGGCGACGGAGACAGTGCCTACATCGAAAGGCGCGACTTCAAAGGCGCCGAAAGGACCGTTCCAGACAACCGTGCGCGCGGACGCCAAAAGGCTGACGACTTTTGAAATCGTGCGCGGCCCGATATCCAGGATCATGTCGTTTTCGCCGACGGAATCGATGTCAACGGCACGCACTGTGACATCGGGCGCAAGCTTCTGCGCGACAATCGCATCGCAGGGCAGCACGAGTTCGCATTTCGCGGCCTCGGCATCCGCCATGATCTTGCGCGCGACATCGGCGAGTTCCATCTCGCAAAGCGATTTACCAATCGCTTTGCCGCTGGCGGCAAGAAAGGTGTTCGCCATGCCGCCGCCAATGAACAAATATTCGACCTTGCGCATAAGATTGCCGAGCAATTCGAGCTTGGTCGAAACCTTGGCGCCACCGACGAATGCCGCGAGCGGCCGCACGGGATGCGCCAGCATGCTCGTCAGCATTTCAAGTTCGAGCTGCATGGTGCGCCCGGCATAGGCCGGCAGAATATGGGCGAGCCCTTCCGTCGAAGCATGCGCGCGATGCGCCGTGGAGAACGCATCGTTCACATAAATATCGCCAATTTCGGCCAGCGCTTGCACGAAGGCCGGGTCGTTCTCCATCTCGCCTTTATGGAAACGTGTATTTTCGAGCAGCAGAATATTGCCGGGCTGCAAGGCGCCAACGGCGCTTTTCGCGACATCGCCAATGCAATCCGACGAGAAAGCCACGATACGGCCAAGCTGCCTTTCCAGTTCGACAGCGACCGACTTCAGCGAGGTCGAGGGGTCCGGCCCATTCTTCGGGCGGCCGAGATGCGACAAGAGAATAACCTTGCCGCCCTTTTCGGAAATCTCACGAATATTTGCGAGGATGCGGTCGATGCGCGTCGCATCGGTGATCCGGCCATTATCCATCGGCACGTTGAGATCGACGCGTACGAGGACGCGTTTATTCTTGAGATCGACATTGTCGAGCGTCGGAAATGAAGACACCTGCGCTTCCTTCATCAGCCGAGCTTGCCCATCGCAACAGCCGTATCCGCCATGCGATTCGAAAAGCCCCATTCATTGTCATACCAGGAAACCACGCGGACAAAACGATCGCCGACCACTTTCGTCTGATCCATATGAAAAATCGACGAATGCGGATCATGGTTGAAATCGATCGAAACATTCTGAAACGCGGTATAGGTCAGAATACCTTTTAATCCCTGCTCGCTGGCACGCCGGATGGCGTCATTGATTTCTTCGGCGGTGGCCGAACGGCTCGCAACGAATGTAAAGTCTATGACCGAGACATTGGACGTTGGAACCCGGATCGAAGCGCCATCCAATTTTCCAGCGAGTTCTGGCAGCACGAGCCCGAGCGCCTTGGCCGCACCCGTCGTCGTCGGTATCATGGAGAGCCCCGCCGCGCGCGCCCTGTATAAATCTTTGTGCATCGTGTCGAGCGTCGGCTGATCGCCAGTGTAAGAATGAATTGTCGTCATGAAGCCCGTCTCGATCCCGATCGCATCGTTCAGAACCTTGGCAACCGGCGCCAGGCAATTCGTGGTGCAAGAGCCATTGGAGACGACGAGATGCTCTTTCGTGAGCTTTTCATGGTTGACGCCATAGACGACCGTCAGATCAGCCTGATCCGCCGGGGCTGACACGAGAACACGCCGCGCGCCCGCTTTCAGATGCGCGGCGGCTTTCTCTTTGCTCGCAAAAAGGCCGGTACATTCGAGGGCAATATCGACCTCAAGCTCTTTATGCGGCAAGTCACTCGGGTCCCTGATCGCCGTCACCTTGATTGGCCCCGTTCCGGCATCGATAAAATCGCCCGAAACCTTCACCTCACCAGGAAAGCGGCCGTGAACCGAATCGAAACGCAAAAGATGCGCATTGGTTTCGACAGGGCCTAAATCATTGATCGAGACAACATGGATGTCTTGGCGTCCAGACTCGATGATCGCCCGCAATATGTTGCGGCCGATCCGGCCAAATCCGTTGATCGCGACCTTAACGGCCATTCCCGTTGCTCCCTTCCCTCTATGGTATTTGATTCATCGCAGGTTTAGCGGGGTTTATCCTGCGGTCAAAGGTAGCCGAAGGAACACTACAAGCAGTGCAGCCCTAAATGGCGGCAGGGCTTCCCGGCGTTACTTAATCGTCTGCTTCATAGACTCAATCTTTGAAACCGGTCACATTGAAATTATTGAAAATAATAGTAAATTCATATGCTTAATTCTCATGAGCCAAAATGCCGCGCGGGACCGCCGCATCCATAACCGCAAGCTGCGGTCTACTTCAACGGCATGAATCTGATCGGCTGAAGCGCGCCATTCCCTTGTGGTGAACGGTTTTCGCATCGTTGACGCGCGGGACAGACTGCCGCCTAATAGATCATCTTGGTAAATTTCCGCAAATGAACACGCCCGCCCGTCTCGAGTCCGCTCTTAAACGGCTTGCCGCTTCACTCGACCTGCTCGAAGCCGCAGCCGAACGGCGCGCCGAGGCTGATGCCAGACGCGCTAATCTCGAAGAAGAATTTACAGTTATGCAAGACGACAGGACGCGGCTCGCGGTCGAGCTCGACGGCGCGCTGGCACGCGCTTCGACCTTGGAAGTGGCCAATGACGATGTTGCGCAGCGCCTTAAGGGCCTCGGCGCGACGGTTAAGACAATTTTGGAAAAGGCCGCTTTAGCTGGAAAATAGCGCCTCCTTAATGGACTGCGCCGCATGACGAAGGTGATCCAATGACCCAAGTGACCGTGACGATCGCAGGCCACACCTATCGCATGGCCTGCAATGAGGGTGAGGAGGCCCATTTGCAGCGTCTTGCCCAATCCGTCGATGAAAAGATCGAACGTTTGAAAGAAACATTCGGCGAAATCGGCGATCAGCGCATCACGATTATGGCCGCGATCACGGTCGCCGACGAATTATCCGAAGCCAAAAATCAGATCGCGCGGCTCGAAGCCGAACTTATGAACCTTAAAGCCGGCGCCTCTGATATTATGAACGCCCGCGAGGCCTGGGCCGATACAGTCGCTGATTCGCTCGTGGATGCGGCGGTGCGGATCGAGCACGTTGCTCAAGGCTTGAACGGCGCTCCACAAGGATAAATGGGATTTTCCCGCGCCTGCTGGCGCTTTGGCCAATTGCACCTTACATTACGCGGGCGGAGCTGCGGGGTGCGTGTTGGATTTGCATTCCCGGGGCCTTAATGATCTCAAGGGAGCTGTCCCTGTTCCTGCCCCTGGGCTCGAGCACACGGCGCCCACCTACGTTGTAGGTTTCCCGGGATCATTGTCCCACGGCCACTGTGGCCCCGCGCTTTTCAAGCCGAACCAAAGCTTCCCCCATTTGCCGTATTCTGAAACGCCCGCTGACTCCAAAGCCGCATTGCGGACGCAAGCGCTGGCGCGACGAGGCCTCGTGACGGCGGGCGAAGCCAAGGCGTTTGCCCGCAGACTGGCCGAGATCGGCGCAGGCCTCGCCGCCGGACATCGCGCCTCTATCGTTTCCGGCTTCTGGCCGATCAAAAACGAGCCATCGACCCTCCTCTTGATGGAAGCGCTTTCGAAAACCGGCATCGTCACGGCGCTGCCGGTGACGCCCGCGCGCGGACTGCCCCTTATTTTCCGGTCCTGGCAGCCAGGGGACCCGCTCGCCGAGGCCAAAATGAAAATCATGGAGCCGTTGCCCGAGGCCAGCGAGGTACTGCCTGATCTGCTCTTCGTGCCGCTCGCAGCCTTCGACCGGCATGGCCACAGGCTTGGCTATGGCGCAGGCTTTTATGATCGCAGCCTCGCGAAGCTCCGCGCCCTCAAGAAGGTGACAGCCATCGGCGTCGCCTTCGAAGTTCAGGAATTGCAAGATTTGCCGCAAGAGCCGCACGACGAACCGCTGGATTACGTGCTAACGGAACGCAGCCTTATTCGCTGCAACAGGATTTAGCCTGGCCTCGATGGCCACGCGCAAAGCAGGATCAGAATGCGTCTTTTGTTTATTGGCGACGTTGTCGGCAAGTCCGGCCGCGCCGCGATCCTCGACGAAATTCCAGCTCTGCGGGCAGGCTGGGATCTCGATTGCATCGTCGTCAACGGCGAAAACTCGGCGGGCGGTTCCGGCATCACCGAGACCATCTGCGGCGATTTTTTGGCCGCCGGTGTCGATTGCGTCACGCTCGGCAATCATGCTTTCGACCAGCGCGAGGCGCTGGTGTTCATCAATCGTCAGCCGCGTCTGCTCCGCCCGGCGAATTATCCGGCTGGCACACCTGGCTGCGGTGCCAATCTGATCGAGACCGCTAAAGGTCAGCGCGTCCTGGTCGTCAATGTGCTTGGCCGTCTTTTCATGGATGCGCTCGACGATCCATTTCCGGCGATCGAACGCGAATTATCCGCCTGCCCGCTGGGAACTGTCTGCGACGCGACCATCGTCGATTTCCACGCCGAGGCGACGAGCGAGAAAATGGCTTTCGCGCATTTCATCGACGGCCGTGCCTCGCTGGTCTGCGGCACGCATACCCATGTGCCGACCGCCGATCATCAAATCTTGCCGCAAGGCACCGGCTATATGACCGATGCCGGCATGACCGGCGATTATGATTCTGTAATCGGCATGGAAAAGGAAGAGCCGGTGCGGCGTTTCTCGACCCGTCTGCCAGGGCCGCGGGTTGAGCCCGCGAGCGGGAAAGCGACGCTTTGCGGGGTCGCCGTCGAGACGGACGCAAACGGCCTCGCGATCAAGATCGCGCCCGTGCGGGTCGGCGGCCGCCTCTCTCAGGCCAAACCAGACTTTTGGGGATAAAGCTTTTTAAGGAAATCGGGCTATGGGTCGAGGATGCTCTCGCCTCAGCCTTCCGGAACAACTTTGCCTGCCTCAAGCGAAGCGCCGCGTCAGATTTTGATGCTTTTCGCCGTGATCGCCGGCATATTGACGGCCGGAATGGTCGGCTTCTATGCCTTCGGGCTGCATGGCAGCCTGCCATTCCTGCAAGATACCGCTGGCTATGTGCTGGGCCGGGATTTTCTCAACACATGGTTTTTCGGCAAGGCGGCCTTCCTGCCCGATCCCGGCCGCTTCTACGATCATGACCTCTACATGCGCTGGGTCAATGAAGCTGTCCCGCAGGATATTTTCAACCATCTTTGGTCTTATCCGCCTCATTTCTTGCTCATGGCCGCGCCTTTTGGCCTTCTGCCTTACCCAGCCGCCTTCGCGGCCTGGACCCTGGCCGGTATCCTCGCACTCTACGCGGCGGTGCGCGGAAAGGCGCTCCGTACCCTCGCCATTCTCTTTTCGCCCGCGGCTCTCTTTTGTCTGACCGGCGGGCAGATCTCGCTGTTCATGGCGGCCCTCACAATCGCGGCGCTCCGGCTTCTCGACCGCCGGCCGGTCATCGCCGGTCTTCTCATCGCAGCCTGCACGATCAAGCCGCAGATGGGCCTCCTCTTTCCAGTTTTGCTCGTCGCTTCACGCCGCTGGCTTGTACTGGCAGCGGCGGCGCTCGGCACCTTGGCGCTCATACTTGTCACCGGCCTCATCTGGGGGTTCGACGTCTGGCGCGACTACCTCCTGACTGGCCTTCCGGCCCAGATGACCGATACCAAAGACACTTATATCGTCCTCGCGCCATGGTCGCCGACGATCACGACCGCGATGATCATGTCGGGCCTTAAGCCCGAAACAGCGAACCTCATTCAGATCGCTTTTACCTGTCTCGGAGCCGCGCTTATCGCGCTCGGCTGCGCACAAAACCGCTTCAAAAAAAGTCCGATGGATGAGCGCCGGATCGTGCTTTTCCTCGCCTGCTCCATCTTCGCGGCACCCTACCTCCTGGCCCATGATCTCGTTGCCTTGACGGCGGCGGCCGTCATGCTGGCCGCTGCCCGGCCTTTGGACCGCTGGGGAAATTGGGCCGTCAAAGCTCTCTATCTCTTGCCGATGCTGCAATTTACGGCTGGAATCGCCCATATTCCAGGGGTTGCCCTCATCCCCATCTGCGTCTCCTTCTGGGCGCTGAGACAGCGCCCCGCGGCCCCAGAGGCGCCGGCACCAGCGGTTCTGGCAGAGGCCCGGTAAAGCACTTGATCCATGCTGCTTTTCTCGTTGAAATAACCGGATTATAAGACACGCCAATCGCAGGGCCGGGCGAAAATCCGGCGAGAATATTGGTCGCTGAGGACTTAAATGTCAGGTCATAGTCAGTTTAAAAACATCATGCACAAGAAGGGCAAGCAGGATGCGATCCGCTCCAAGCTCTTCTCCAAGCTCGCCCGCGAAATCACGGTCGCCGCGAAACTCGGCCTCCCTGACCCCAATATGAACGCCAGATTGCGCGCCGCCTGTATCGCCGCACGCTCTGAAAATATGCCGAAGGATAATATCGAGCGCGCCATCAAGAAGGCAGCGGCGGCCGATGGCGAGAATTATGATGAAGTCCGCTATGAGGGTTATGCGCCCGGCGGCGTCGCCGTCATCATCGAAGCCCTGACCGACAATCGCAACCGGACAGCTGGCGAAGTGCGCTCAGCCTTTACCAAGGCCGGCGGTGCGCTCGCGGAAACCGGCGCGGTTTCTTTCATGTTCGATCATGTCGGCCTGATCGAGTTCGAACCCAAGGCCGCGACGGAAGACGCGATGATGGAAGCCGCGATCGAAGCTGGCGCCAATGATGTCGCAACGACCGAGTTCGGCCATGAGGTTGTCACCGCGCTCGAAAGCCTGCGCGAAGTGGCGCAAGCGCTCGAAAGCAAATTCGGCGAGCCGCGCAAGGCCGCTCTGATCTGGAAGCCGCAGAACACAATCGCGGTCGAGGATGAAGCGGGTGAAAAGATCTTGAAGCTCGTCGGCGTACTCGAAGACAATGACGATGTGCAAAACGTCTATGCCAATTTCGAGATTTCCGATGCGCTGATGGCGAAGTTGAGCGGCTAACCGGCGCGCTGCCGGATTTTTACCCCCAGCGGATAAACCGCTTCAGTCACATAAGGGCCGCCGCCTGTCGAGGCGCGGGAGGAGAAGAGCACGAACCGCTCCGCCTCGAATGTGCGTCCGAAAAACCCGCCGCGCATGGCAAGATAATCGGCCACGGCCAAAGTCGAAGCGCCGCGCAGCCGTGCCAGCGTCACATGCGGCGTGAATTTGCGCGCTTCTGGGGCGATGCCGATGCGCCGCATCAGGCGCTCCTGCTCGGCCTGCAATTCGACAAGCCCTGGCGATGCTTTTGCCTTCGCGACGATCGCGCGCGGCCGGTCGCCGCCGAAGGATCCCAGCTCTTCCAGCCTGACCGTAAAAGGCTCGCGCCGCACCGTCTCAAGCGCGGAGGCGACATCGTTAGCTGCCGTCTCGTCAATATCGCCGATGAAGCGCAAAGTGAGGTGATAATTTTCCACGTCGATCCAGCGGGCGCCGGACAGACCGCCGCGCAGCAGCGCGAGATCGTTGGCGAGACCCGCTGGAATTTCGAGGCCGGTGAAAAGCCGGGGCATCTTATCCTCCCAAGGCCAACCTGCTGAAGACTACAGCTTAAAAACACGAACTCACAAGAGGTGAAGCTGGTTGATCCTTAACAGGTATCCCTTCATTTCGGCGGCGGCAGGCTTTTGACGAAGCGCTCGATACCGGGAAGGATATTCTGCACCATTTTTTGGACGCCTTCGCGATTCGGGTGCAGGTGGTCTGCAAGCTGCAGTTTAGGGACGTTCATGACGCCTTCAAGAAAGAAGGGGTAAAGCGGCGCATTATATTTGCGGGAAAGATCGATAAAGATCTGATCAAAAGCCTTTTTATAATCGGCGCCAAGATTGGGCGAGGCCGTGATCCCAGCCAGATAGACCGGTATTTTGCGTTGTTTCAGCCGCGAGAGGATTTCGTCGAGCGTTTGAAACGTCAGCTTCGTATCGAGGCCGCGCAGCATATCATTGGCACCAAGTTCGACGATCGCCGCATCGGCGCCATCGGCGAAGGTCCAATCGAAGCGGGCAAGCCCGTCTTCCGCCGTATCGCCTGAGACACCGGCATTCACCACGGTGACGTCAAATCCATCCGCCCGCAAAGCTTTTTCGAGAACCGCGGGAAAGGCCTCATCGCCGGGCAATTGATAGCCAGCCGTCAGACTATCGCCGAAGGCGATGATTTTCAGCGGTTTTGCCGCCTCGGCTTTGCCGGGCAGAAACGAGGCCGCGACCGCCAAAAAGACCAATCCCAAAGCCCATTTGGGGGAGAGCCAATGTTGACAAGTTCCCAGGCAAAATTGGCGAAACGGGCGGCGAGGCCCATATAGGATTGGCTCCGCCTTAGAAGCGGCCCGATGGTCCGCTAGACGGCCTCTCCATCGCGGCTTAGGGACAGATCTGTGATCGAACTCGATGATGTGCATTTAAGCCTCGGCCAGGGGGCGGCCCGCGTTCATATCTTGAAAGGCATCAGCCTGCATATAGGGCGCGGCGAAACGATCGGCCTCGTTGGCCCGTCGGGCTCCGGCAAATCCACTTTGCTGATGGCCATCGCAGGTTTGGAGCGGCCAGATCGCGGCAAGATTACGGTCGATGGCACCGATCTTTCCGGTCTCGACGAAGACGCGCTGGCGCGGTTTCGCGGTGCGCGCATCGGCATCGTCTTCCAATCCTTCCATCTGATCCCGACGATGACGGCGCTGGAAAATGTCGCGATTCCACTCGAATTCGCAGGCGATAAAAATGCTTTCGGCAAAGCCGCGGCCGAACTTGAAAGCGTCGGGCTTGGCAGCCGCATGACCCATTATCCAGCGCAGCTCTCGGGCGGCGAACAGCAGCGCGTCGCGCTCGCCAGAGCCTTGGCGCCCTCGCCTGCCATTCTCGTCGCCGATGAGCCGACCGGCAATCTGGATGAGGCCACAGGCGAGACGATCGTCGATCTTATGTTCGCGCTCAAGCGCACACGCGACGCGACTTTAGTTCTTGTCACACATGATCTTGCGCTGGCCGCCAAATGCGACCGGACCATCGGCCTGCGGTCCGGTCAGATCGAAGCCGCGCAGACCAAATCCGCGCCCGAACTGACCGCTTGAGTTAACGGGATGCCATTCGCTGTTTGGACCTCAAATCGTCACGCCTTTAGAGGCCTCGTTCAACGGGCCCTGATAGAGAACATTGCCGGTTTTCTTATCGCTAAAGGTAATTTGCGCATCTTGTGGAGCCCCTTCCGTCAAAGCGCGGCGGGCCACATGTTTAATCGCGCTCACAGCCTCTTTTTCGTTGGTCCAATTGCGTTCTTCACGATGCTTATGGGCCGGAATTTCGTAGACATAAAAGGGCACGCGCCCCTCCTCAAGTTGAACCGCTTGCGTGCAAGAATAATGGCCAATGGCCAAAGGTGCGAGATGAAAATGGAGGCTGCCCGATGACCGATATTGCCGGACAACAGCTTTCTTCATCCCGCTCATCCTCATTCAGCCTGCCGCTCGCGCTGCGCATCGCAGGGCGAGAGTTTCGCGGCGGTCTGTCCGGTTTTGCGATTTTCCTCGCCTGTATCGCACTGGGCGTCATGGCGATCACCGGCGTCGGGTCTTTGTCGCGCTCACTCGCCGATGGCCTCGCCCGCCAAGGACATATTATCCTCGGCGGCGATCTTTCCTTCGATCTCATTCAGCGCGAGGCGACGCCAGCCGAACGGCAGTTTTTCATTGCCCATGGCCAATTTTCCTCCGTGGCCCTCCTGCGCGCTATGGCCCGCACCGAAAGCGGGACCCCGGCCTTGGTTGAGATCAAAGCCGTCGATGCCGCCTATCCCGCCGCTGGCACAGTCGAACTCGATCCGCCGCATGATTTGCAAAAACTCTTTGCGGAAGAGAACGGCGCTTTCGGAATCGCGGCCGAAGCAGCTCTTTTCGCCCGGCTCAACCTTAAAATTGGCGACAGGCTGCGTATCGGCAACCAGCTTTTCGTGCTGCGCGCTACCCTTTTAGCAGAACCCGACAAGCTAGCAGCTGGCATCGGCTATGGCCCGCGCGTCCTCATGTCTGAACAGGGCCTTCGCGCGACGGGCCTCGTCCAGCCGGGTTCGCTCGTCAGATGGTTGAACCGGCTGACGCTTGGTACAGAAGCACATCCCGCAAGCGAGGCGGAGATTGAGAACACGCTCAAGCAGGCCAATGAGGCCTTCCCGGATGCCGGATGGGAGACGCGCACCCGGATGAAAGTCTCGCCGCAATTTTCGCG
>Ga0116231_10012579_pt1 | contig 12356 bp, 10 predicted proteins | sample S1TSphgellanicum_2_FD_89695 | JGI IMG/M metagenome (GOLD analysis project Ga0116231, IMG submission 89695) | Host-associated microbial communities from peat moss isolated from Minnesota, USA - S1T2_Fd - Sphagnum magellanicum MG | ecosystem: Host-associated > Plants > Peat moss > Unclassified... | reverse complement strand
CCATTATGGATGAACCACAACTGAGTTACCAAGGTTCCACATTCATAACCTACCTATCCTGTAAACCCTCTTACATCCCCTCGCACTACCTAGGGTAACCACCTATATAAGTGGGTAAGTATCATAAGTAAGAACAACAGGAATGTAAGTGGTTACTATGTAAGTAGGTACACTACTACTTGGTGGCTACCAGGCGGGTAATTCATGGGAATGGTTGGTACAGAGCTTACCACTCTGGTTAGCTATGGGACAGGAATACAACGAAAAAGTGTTCCCTGTTCACACACCATCCATCCTGCAAGGGGTGGTCGTTCACTCTGGCCAAAGATGGGTTCCATTTGTGTCACCATAGCAAGAAAGTTGGACATTAGTAGTGGGTTCACCACAAGTTGGGGCACTAAATATTTTTGAGAATTTCCAGGTATCACACTTCCACACTTTGAGCTCACACTTTTTGGTTCACATAAAAAATACTTGTTGCACTGAAATAGCTTTGAATGTCAAAGAACTTGAGGAACTTGTTCTGAATGGATTCTTGGATTTTCACAAGCCGTGCTATGCATGCATCACTTTCTCCTTCTGTATATGGTGGATTATAAGATTCTCAAGTTGGCTGGAATTCTCAAATAACGGTGATGTAATTTATGTGTACAACCACCATAAATTCTTGTGACAATAGGTGGAAAACTTATACATTTGTAGTATGTGAGTTTTCACAATAGTTCAAGAAGGGAAATATAATATCAATGATGAAATATCACACACAACATTTTTTTGCATTTTTGTGGTAAATTTTGTGGCCTTAATTTGAACAGCAATTGGGGCTGAGGGGTCTGATGTACCTAGTCATAGTTTGCTGGATCTTGCAATTGTCACCACAAAGTCTCAATTACATCAAAGAGTTGTTTTCAAGATTCTCACACGTAAATATTCCAAACAACATCATAAAGTTGTTTGCATCCATGTTCCCCAAAATATACCAAGAGAGTCTACGACTCCCCTTGCACAGCATATTCCCCAAAAAATACCAAGAAAGTCTCCGACTCCCCTTGCACAACATATTCCCCAAAAAATACCAAGAAAGTCTACGATTCCCCTTGCACAACATATTCCCATGGGACAAGCAATGGAATTCACAAATTTGTTTCTGGAGAAACTTCCCTCATAAGACAAAAGAGCAGTTGTTGTTGTCATCTCCACTAACTAATGTAATAAGTAAAGTCAGGTCCAATGGAGTCGTAATTAGTTGTGCATGTCCCCTATAAGAGAGTGGGTGTGTCCATTACAATAGTTTTTGGGTCCTAATAATAAGGCCAACAGCACATAGCCTCCTCATATATTCTAGTAATGTATAATAAATGGCCCACCTCCCATAAACCCTCTCTAACAGACACTATAATGTATCCATTATTCCATTTTTAGAAGGAAGAAAAAGAGACACATGCAATGCCAAGTTGTGTGGGACTTCCAAATGCAGGTGTGTACTTTTATGGCCAGTGGAACAAAGATTCCAATGTTGGGTTGCTTGTACCTTCCCTTGTCATACACATAATTCTTTGTCAAAGTGGCGTATACACTTCCACCAGATTCCTATTGGTGATTATGGGTCACATTTGGGGATTATGTGACCCGGGTGCGCTATCTATTGGAAACAAGTTATGACACTTTTGTGCATGAACCCAGCCTGGGTAGTGCCTTGGTAACAACTTGTAAACCCTCGTGTGTCCTCCTCCTAATACGTCCACAATGACCTATGTAAGTGGGTAAGTATCATACACAAGTATAGAATATAAGTGTTTACTCTGTACATAAAGGGAGATTATCATATTTTAATTTAATTAACTACCTAGGATAAAACAAATGAAACTCAAAACATTTACAATCATTTACAAGGTTGCTCACTTCTATCCACCATGTAGGATGCAACTTTTTTTTAATAATTGAAAACCTCTCCACAACTTGCAACATATAACAATAGGTTAACAAAGAACAAAGAAAAACAACTCAAAAGCCACAATAATAACAATGTACATTGAAACAAACAAAACAAACATATACACAAAATGAAAAAACATCACAAGCAAAGGAAAAAACATAAAATGAAGGGTGAAAACTTAATAAAGTTGAAAAGAAAAGCTTGAAGTCCACCACTCCAAAACGTACACAAACATTTTAGGGGGGGCAGTGAGGGGGAGAGGTATGGGGAACTAGTTTAGGAAAAACAAAGGAGTGAAGTAGCAAGGTCTAGAAGGTACATGTAGAGGTTGGTGTTGTAGCTTGAAGTGAAGGGAATAATGAAACAACAAATGTAAAGTAGTAAATCAAATTAATAAGTGCATGAAACAACTAGGTGGAGTAGCAAATGTAGAACATAACAAGGTGAAACAAAAATTAAACTAACAATTAAGCAAAACAAAAAATAAAATAAAATAAAATCTATCTATTATTGTTGAGAAACAAAAATGCCAAACAAAAAACTAGTAATAATATGACTAAAAAACAATGGGGTCCAAGTATTTGCATTGCCCTCTTTATAATTGTAAAGAGTGGAGACGTGATGCCCATGCCATACATTGGTTACATAACATTGCCTTGAATCTTAATGGTACTTTTAGGGCTATGTTTCAGACCCATGCCCCCATATTCAACGTGCCTTTCATTTGAACTCCATCCATGCCGAAACTAACTTGTAACATTAAGGCATCCCGCTTTATATGTTTTCTCATGTCCATATCATTGCCATGTATTCTTCGCCAAACTCAAATCTATTGTTGTCATCTTCATTGCCACATCCCCACTATAGATTTTCACTTAAGGTTTCAATAATGTTTCAAGCTCATGGCAACACCAACAACCTTCTTTCTTTTCACTCCTTATTTTCTTTCATGTTTCCTCTCTAAAGAAACAACATTGTGATGTATGAGCAATCTTAGGAACATGTATGTAACATGTTTTATTGTTTTACTTGTTGAAGTTTCTTGTTGTTTATCGGTTTGTAATGTTTTTATTATTGTTTTATGGTGATTGACACTTAGTGTGCCAAAGGTTGTGAAATTACAAACCAAATATTTGCTTGCAAAAAGGCCATGTTGTCTTTTTCTATCTTGTTTTTTTCCATGTCTAGTTGTTTTTTGTATGAAAGCTTGTGCAAGGCCTATAAGGGTTCATATATAAACTTGTTTTCTTATACACTACTATATGTTTTGCTTTAAGCTACCATTGTGCACACATTTTAGTTCTAAGAAATGAATATAAACATTGTTATGTGTCATGTTCCAATTCAAGCTTCTTAAGCCAAAGTTTGTGGTCCAATTTGGGTTCACCATATTTCAATTACCATGTTTGAAATTTCAAGGTAAAGTTTTGACATAATAGTTTAGGTGGTCATGCTTTGGATTCAAAAATTTAAAAAGTGTATAAAAATGTTGAAATAATCATGTCTGGACTAAAAATTTATAATAGGCACCAAAATGGAACATTTCAAATTATTTGTTTTAGGTTTTGATTTCCAGTTTATATGCATTTACATGTTACAATATTTAAATAAAATTATGTAACGTTCACAATGCAATATTATTTGTTGCAAAATAGTTTAAACCTAATTGCACCTTTATTGAAAGCACACATTTTTGTTGGGTTTATAAGCTTTTAATTTGCATGTTTATAAATTTTTAAAAATTTGTTAATACACATGTTCTGAATAAAGTATATGTTCTATTTTTGGGCCTCATGATGATCTAGAATTAGTTTTTTAGAATCTATTTAGTCAATGTTTTTAGTACATGTGTTTTTAAATAACTTTTGTAGTTGTGTGTTAAGTTTCTAATTTTGACCATCAAATCCATGCTTATGCATAATGACCCTAAAGTGTTTCTCCAAAAGCAAATGGATGTTTGTAAAAAATGTTTCAGTGTAACCTAAACATTTCCCTCAAACATCCATGTGCAATTAGCTAAACCTTTATTCCAATACGTTTTTGGCAAAAAAGGACATGTAATACACATTTCATATAAAAATTACTTATGTATCATTTGATGTTTACGAACTTGTTTCTTTTTTATGTTATGTTTTAATGTTTGTTGAGGTTTTGTTTCCTCAATTATATTGTATGTTTTATATTCATTTGGAAGAAATTTTTAATACAAACATAAATCAGGTTTTGAATATACAAGATGTGGAACAAATGATGAAACATAAATTAAAGAACTCTGAAACATGACCATTACAACAAATCATGGCTTTTCAAAAGGTTCAACTTGATTAAGATGTCTACATTAACCAAAAGGATGTATGTTTTAATTAAAAGCATGGATCATGAAAGACACATGGTTATTTCAAGGTTGGTTTTTTTTACTAAAATTACCATTTTGACCAAGTGTTAAATCGCACATCTTTTCAAGAAGGACAAATTTTTTAAATGGTCTATCAAAATGTTCATGGTTTAGTCAAATTGGCCACACTAAATGGCCATGCTTAATCAAATTGACCATATTAATTTAATTAGCTAGCATACTTGTTATGCCTACTAGGCTACCTACCTACCTACTTAGTTAACATATGTCTATTTACATATTTCCTACCTACTTATTATCTACCAAAATTACCTATTTATCTACCTACCTCTCTATATACCTACCTACCATCTACCTACCTATGTCCTACTTACCTACTATCTACCAAAGTTAACTATTTATTATCTACCTATTTATTTATTAATCTATATACCTACCTAACATATTCTACCTATCTACCGACCTAGTTACTTATTTATTTACCTACATAACTATATATACCTATTCACATACCTACCTACCTACCTACCTACTACCTACCTACTACCTACCTACATCATACCTACCTATATTTTACATAAGTAGGTATGTATATTTCAAATCATACACTACAACAGATCGTCCCTATTCCATTTCACATTGCATTCATTTTTGAGTGGAATGTGAGTGGAATAAGTCATGTACCCCCAAATGGAATGTTTCCAATGGAATGTGCCACAAATTTTAAGTAATTTATTAATATTAAATAATTCAAATAAAAATCATAAGTTAATTAGGTGCAACGACTACAAAGTGGAGTGTGCCAAGTGCCACAAATTTTTCAAGCATGTTTCATTAGTGGATTTAGTGCCACCATTTTTTCCTTAGCGGAATAGGCATTTGTGGAAATTTTTAAAGGATTTGATTTTTGGGAAGTTAAAAAAACTTAGGTTGATTTTTCGATGTATGCCTATAATACTACCCATTCATTTTTCAAGTGGAGTGCATCACCATGCCTTATACCACTATACCACTAGTCAAAAGTTAAAGGTCCGTTCTATTTAACTAATGTCATGCATCTTGTACCCAAACATGTGAAGGAAACTTTCCGAAACAATTTAATTCAAAAGTTCACTTACATTGCAAAAAATAAAAGTGCTAGCATGGTCATGTAGCCCACAAATATAAATCCATTTATGCTACACTTGAAAATGGAGGTGTGGTCATGATGTCCAAAATTTGTATAAATCAACTTGATGTAAACTTGTCTATGTCAAACTATACCATGCTAATTAATGCCACCCATTGGTAGATGCTTAATTGTTAGAATTTTTTAGCAACCACTTGCATTCCCATAGGTATATAAGTCTTGTTGGCCATAGAGGACACACATGCCTCATCCAAAGTTCGGACATTTAAGTTTCGTTCAAGCTTTTCAACCATGAGCTTGACATTGGGCTTGTAGACCTTGGTCACCATAACCATTTGCCTACCTAGCCCACACAATTGGGCAAGAAAGTTTCTTGAAAACCCCTTGGATGCATGGGTGACACCTACAATGCCTTCTCCAACCACCTTTCCTTTAAACTTAAGGTGGAAGATGTTACATTTTGTGTCAACCTTCAATGGAGCCTATCACCACACACCCAAGAAAAGGCACACATGCAAGTTATGTCATAAACACAACATTTTAGCACTGCATACATCATCATGGCCTAACCCCAACTAAGTTGGAAAATACACATGGTCCAAGTATTCACATCACCAACTCACAACACATTAATATTGGCCAAGGGTTTTCCCATGGGAAATTCTTTGTAGTTCCAACTCAATTTGAACACCTCTTTGTTGGTTCTTCGTGGGTTGAAATGCCAACAGGGGGGTTGATGCCTAACTATCTCCATGATGCATGTGTATTTGCTCCAACTAGTTCCTTCCCCTTTTCCACATCAACCTCGAGTGCTAGTGGCTTCTTTCCTGTAAGTGGGATGTACCCATTATCAATTTAATTCCCATATAATTAATGAGATGAACCTACTCGGACCCACCAAATACTAGCAATATTTTTCTTTTATTTGGATTTAAATTATTGATTAATGGCAAAAAAAATTGCTAGTGGGGCTAGAATGTCATTCATCACAAAAGCTTGATGTTGAATTGGTCTTGGTTGCCAACCTAGTTTTCCTTTGTTGTAGATAGGGTTGCGGTTCACTATTAGGCATAATAACCCTAACATCAATAATGATATATCCCACCAATTGGGTATTTAGCTATCACATGGATGTGAATGTGTAACATATGTGGAGAGTACATCCATGTCTCTAGGTGTTGCTAAATTAATCATGTTATCATATTCAACCCTAGATATGGATAGGGATTTATTTGTGTTATGATCTTGTACCTTCCCTATGTTAGCACATTTATATGCCTCCATCTTCCACATCACATTTGGACATAGGTGGATAATTTCCTTGTAAAAAAAATGTACACAAGCCATTGATGTGTCTAAGGCATCCAACATAAGGACCCACTAGTTCATCAACATTACCATAACAATTAAACATCCCTACCTTTTTGGTGAGAATTACCCATCAAATGCAATACATTGATTATACTGAAAACCCATCTATTTTCTACTTTGGTGAACCTTACAACACACCTATATTTCATTTTGGATCAACTTACATCCCACTTTGGATCCATTCAAAGTTCACTTATGGCCCACCCAAACCTCATTGAAATGACACAAATTGTAAACATTTCAACAATGTCAAAGTGAATTAAAGCCAACGAAAATCATTTTAACTTGGTCCCAATTAGACCTATCAACATATTAAGTATAAAGTGATTTATCAACAAACACACACACACACCAACTAATGAATGAATATGGCAACTATCTATCTACTACCTTGCCTAGTTACTAACGACTATCCTAGTAAAAAAATATTGATTACACTTATAGCCCCACCTAATTCCATTGGGGTTTCATTAAAATTCCATCTATGTTTCACTCGGATCGCACCTTGGATGCACTTTAGGTGCATTTTCATTCCATCCAAAATCCATATAAAATCCAATATTAACCAAGTACCTTCAACTTTGGTTCCATTTACACTTCATTTACAATGTGCACCCCACTTTCACTCCATATGCATTACAATTTCCAACCACCTTATGTCCACCTACATTCCATTTGAAGTTCACTAGACTTCCAAACTTGGATCATGACATTTCAAAAATCTCCATGTTAGAAAAACACATGTTGATAATTTTAAGTTAGTCCAAACTAAAGGGACATATCAATTGAAAATTGACAATGAAATTGCAAGAAACTCCAAATTTCCCTTAAATTTAAGGTGGAAGATGTTACATTTTGTGCCAACCTTCAATGGAGCCTACCACCACACACCCAAAAAAAGGCACACATGTAAGTTATGTCATGAACACAACACTTTAACACCACATACATCATCACACCTAGCCCCAACTAAATTGGAAAATAGATGGTCCAAGTATTCACATCATCAACATCTTAATAAAGTGGCACAAATTGGTTGGATGGTTACATTTAGTATTGGCCAAGGGTTTTCCCTTGGGCAACTCTTCATAAACATGTTCCAACTTGGCTTGAACACCCTTTTGTTGGTTCTTTGATGGGTTGAAATGGCAGTAGGGGGGCTTGATGCCCAACTATTTGCATATGTACAACTTGCTCCAACCGGTTCCTTCTCCTTTTCCAACCTTGAATGCTAGTGGTTTTGTTCTTATACGTGGGACATACCCATTATTAATTTAATTTGCATACAACTAATGAAATGAATTTAAAGACCCACCAAAAACTAGTTGATTTATCTTATATTTGGATTTAAACTACAATTTTTTTGAGACACCCACACATTTTTTGAAAGACTTAAATGCGAATCTGAAAATGAAAACAACGAAAGAAGGTGGGGTATGTTCCTTAGCTCGTAGCACTTCAAGGGTATAGGGGCGTGCTGAAGCTCTAGGATGGGTATTAGGATGAGTGATAATCAGGTCAATTATTCACATGGACCTACACAAATCAAACCACAAGTTGGTTAGAGTGTGGTTGGAGCATTTTTGGTGCTTAAATGAAGCATAAGCATACATGGATTCACAAGACTCATCACAACCTGGACTTGGGGGAAGCCACCACCTTCCCCCTTAGTATTCTTTGTGATTAGCCATGGGGGTTGTATCCAAGTGTCATTTTGTCTCGGGACTCCCAAGTTGGGAGTCTTGAAAATTTCAAAATTGGGACTCCTGGCACTTTGGAGGGCCATAATGTCTTGTGTAGACCTTTGATTGAGGTGAGGTTTAAAGCAAAATTATAAACCTTGTCAAGAACTTTTCAACGATATGTTGCACACCACCTGCTTGCATGTATTTGAGGGTGATTCCTGACTTTTAATGGACAAGAGTGAAATTGGCACTTTGACTCCTGACCCTTTTTTTGGCCATAACTTGTGTTTTAAATACTCAAATGGGTCATGTGAACCCATTTTAAACATTATGTTTCAAGAGCTTTCCAATGGTATAAAAAAACTTTTTTAATCCAATGAATTTTGATCCCTGAAATACCTTTTCGAAATTTTTTTTTGAAAATTTGAAATTGCATAGGGATTCCAACTCTTAAATTGGAGTCCATTTGAGAATGTGTGGATTCATTCCCTCACACTCCCAGGAATGCAAATGTGATTTCTAGGTTGCATTCTTAGTCCGCACCTTTCTATGCCTTTGTTTTGGTCACGAACCCAAAGTTAAAGTTGTGACATTAATGATAACTTATTTTCTGGTGTTGGTGTCGCAACCTTAACCTTACGCTCATGACCAAAGTGAGGGCTTGCAAAGGTGTGGGCCAAGAATGAAGCCCAAGAGTCACATTTCATGCTCATGGGAATGCAGGAAAATGTAAGGGAATGAACCCCCACATTCCCAAATGAGCTCCCACTTTGGGAGTTGGAGTCCTAATGGATTTTTGAATCTTCAGAGGGCAACTACAAGGGGTTAAAACTCATTGGATTGGAGAATTATTTATACCATTGAAAAACTCTTAGAACCTAAATGTTTAAAATAGGCTCACATGACTCATTTAGGCACCTAAAACATAAATTATGGCCAAAAGAAGGGCTAGGAGTCAAATTGTCAATTTGGCTCCCAACCACTAAAAGTCAAAAATCACCCTGATTTCCTTATGTGAAAGTGGTGTGCCACATACCATTGGAAGCTTTCAACAAGGGTTATAATTTTGCTATAGACTTCACCTCAACTAGAGGTTTAAACACAAAGTTATGGGCCTCAAAATTCATGAAAATCCCAATTTAAAGAATTTCAAAACTCTAACTTGGAAGTCCCAAGACAAAATGACATTTGGGTGTTGGCCCCATGGCCAAGCATAGAGAATACTATAAGGGGGAAAGTGGTGGCTTCCCCCAAGTCCAAGCCATGGTGAGTCTTGTGAGTCCATGTTTGTTTGTGGTTCGTTCATGCACCAAAAGTGTTCTAGCTATGCAATAACCAACTTGTTATTTGGTTTGTGTAAGTCCATGTGAATAATTGATCGGCTTGTCATTTGTCCTAGTCCCTATCCTGAAGCTTTAGCGTGCCCCCTACCCCCAAAGTGTTGCGAACTAAGGAGCGTGCCCTAACTCCTTATCCTTTCGCTATTTTCACATTTAGACTCACAATTGAGTCTATCCAGGAGTTTGGGGGTGCGTCAAGTGGGGCTAAAATGTCACTCACCACAAAAGCTTGATGTTGATTTGGTTTTAGTTGCCAACCCAATCTTCTTTTATCATAGATTGGGTTAAGGTTGACTATCAAACACAATAGCCTTGACATAAATAACGGTATATCCCACCAACTAAATATTTAATTACCAATTATCACATGGATGTGTAACATATGTAGATAGTACTTCCATGTTTCCAAGTGTCCTTGAGTCATTTTTCGATGAAAACATGCAAAAGTATACCTTTGCTGAAAATTGCAACCAAAATAAAAGTAACAAAAAGGTAAAATTTTAAATGCCTAGGCATCTAGGATGCAAGAATGGTAGGATTTAAATAGTGCAATAGGTTTGTAGGACCTAGATCGTAGGAGTTTATATGAAAAGCACTTAAGTATTGCTTAGGGTATCATGATGCCTTCAATGTGCGAAAGAAGGAATTTGTAGAATGTGAAGGTTTTCAAAATGCTTGCAATGGAGGTTGTTGCTTGTGTGTGGGGTGGAGCTTATATTAGATTTGATAAGGAGTCCTTAGCAATGCATGCATGATAATATAATAATTTATTTTTTTCATTTATGGCATGACATCAAAAGTTGTTGTCGCTCAAAAATCATGATCAAGTTTGACAATGGCCCGCAATCAAAGTATTTTTTGTCACCCCTTTGTTTATCAATTTGCAGTTTCAATTTTTCTATGTTGTATGATTTATGACTTTGGAATCTTGAAGCTTTCAAGGATCTTGATGATTTCAAAAATCATGAAGTTTTTTTTAATGTTCATTTTGTGACCTAATTGAACTTCAACTTTGAAATTTGGAATTTTGTTTGTTTTGTGATGTAGCTGTTGAAGATTTACATGTTATTTATTTTATAACCTTGAGCTTTCAATTTGCATGGTATTTGTTTTCTTACTTAATGCCTTCTCTTTAGATTGTTAAATTGGGTTTTGATCTTGAGCCTTCTATTCTGAAGCTTCTTGAATGTTGTTTCCTTTTCCTTTGAAGATTATCACAACATTTGTTTTATAACCTAGTTCAACTTTCAACTTTCAAGTTTTGCATTAGTTCCTTTCCTGGCATAGGTTAACCAAGTTGAGAATTATGACCTAGCACCTTCTATGGCTTTAGATTTGGGAAAATCAAAAGAAACCAAGAAGTGTTTGGATCTTCTAGACTCCAATGTGGCTGTTTAAATAATAAGCAAAAGGCAAAAAGAGAAGTTGGGAAGGGTTAACCAAACATTAGGGAAAACAGCATGGACTTTAGATGACGTCCACTAGAATCTGCAATTGAGTAATACTAGCATAGACCCATGTAGGTCTATGCATTCTAACCTTGTTGCACATGCAGAATTAGAGAAAGTGTTTGGGAAGGGAGAATCAAATGGCTTTAAACCCAAGCCCAATGAGCATTTGATTGTTGCTAATTGTGATGCTCTTTTGAAACTTTACATAACTGTGTATGCACATCCCCCTAATAATGGTTAATATTCTACAATTTTTTTCAAAGGTTGGTTGGCCCATCGCAATGGCCACAAAGTGAATTAGACTAAGTATGCTTACGAATGTGTGCAATTGTAAATGAAAAAGGCCATTTAGGCTACTTTTAGGCCTAAAACTAGTAATTGTAGCTTAATAGGCTCAAAGTTTAGTGCCACTTTGCTTCCAGATTCAGGCTACAAGATTGAATATAACAATGGGGATGATAAGGGTTCAAAGCTTGTACTTGGGGAGAAGAACACTACCACTATTTTCCTCCCCCATGAAGTTGTTGTTATGAAAAAATTGTTGTCACATGTCGAGGTTGCAGAGAAGGACCTTGGTCCCATAATGGTAGGCCTAGGAAAAGAGATAACAAAACTTGAACACAAGGCCTAGGCCTTGGCGGACAACATCCAAAATAGGGTGTTAACATTGGAAAAGGAGAGGCAAAAAATGAAGCTTCTATAATTATTGTTACAATCCTATAAGCAAGTGGTTCAAGTTAATGAAAGTGAAGCACTTTCGGCATCAAATTTAGGTTTGTGTCAAATTATTATTGATGATGCAAACTGTTCTCTTTCTACTTCAATTGATGGGCCATGAAGAGGTTGAAATGAAAGCCAACAATCTATAGTATGTAGTGGACTTGCTAGTTGATAGAATGGAGGAGGGAAAGAAAAAGCTTTTAGAGATTTCTGAAACGTTCCAAGAGTCAAAATTGGAGCTTTAAACCTTGGATCATAAATTGGGCAGTAGCAATGTATGGATTGATGGATTGGTCCATCAAATCCAACTCATGACCTATGGAAATGGAATGATTACCACTCCCCTTCCCATTGAAAATCCTCCTACT
>Ga0116231_10012576_pt1 | contig 12359 bp, 14 predicted proteins | sample S1TSphgellanicum_2_FD_89695 | JGI IMG/M metagenome (GOLD analysis project Ga0116231, IMG submission 89695) | Host-associated microbial communities from peat moss isolated from Minnesota, USA - S1T2_Fd - Sphagnum magellanicum MG | ecosystem: Host-associated > Plants > Peat moss > Unclassified... | reverse complement strand
GGCTTGCATTTGCCATAATAATAATGGCAATGGATGTCAGTTGCCATTTTAGCACACAAACTTAATAGATATATTGGTAATTGCAATGATCAGATTGCCCAGAGAAACAATTTTGCCAATAATAATAATATGCTAGATGCCAAAGGTATTATTATGATGCATGTGAAAATTGGCTACACCAGAAACCCTAACCATTATGAACAAGGAGGGGGTCTGGATACTGGAACTTATCAACATATAAAAACAAAGAAATAATTTTCAACAAATTGATACCTACTAAATAAGTAACTTACTACTTACTTACAAGTTGAACAACATTGGGATATATTTGCTGTCTCCGGTCTATTCCCATGGTCAGTTGTATGTTGCTATCTCACGGGTCACAAGCAGTGCAAACATCTAGATTTTCAGCGGCCAGGGTCCCCATGGATACATGCGGAATGTCGTATATAAAGAGGTTTTGGAAATGTAGTTTGTAATTGTAATTGTAATTTTGTAATATGTACTGTCAAATACACACACACCTGTGCATTAGGCACGGGGTTCAAACTAGTCATATGTTAAAATAAAAGCTCCAAATTAAATTGTGCCACATGCAAAATACATACAACATTTTAACGTACTATAAGCTCACTCAAGGTGCATTCACACTTGATGTTAGGGTCGACTCAAGTTTAAAGTACCCCAACACCATGCTAGTCACTTAGGACTTAACTTATTTACCATGAAGATTTTATAATCAAGCTTTAACATTTACTTAACATGAAGCCATCACCCATTTAACATTGGGTGCCACCTAGGATGCCACCTAGATTTTCATTTAACACCGACTTAACATCAAGTGTGAATGCATCATAAGGCAATTCTTCAAAACAATTCAACCCACCATTCTCTTGGTTGAGATGTTTGTTTAAATGACACATGCTTTCATGCAAATGAAAAATATACATAATATGTACCTACCATAGTTTGACATTAATATAATATGTGCCACATAAATGATGAACTACAATAGGTATATTCCACATGCAATTTTACATTGAAATGGATGAAATTATAGAGTTTAGATCACACTTGTCATGAGCCTAAAGGTCTACTATTGTACAAAATACCATATTTTCTTGTAGTGTTAAGTCTCCACTTCTTTTTTGTTTTAGTGTTTTTCGTGTAATAGAATTTGGTGGGTTTACATCATCATTATCATTAATTTTTAACTTGTAAAACCAACTTTTTTTCAAAGAAAATTGTATAATTGTTTTTTTTGTTTTTTGTGGCACTTGTGGAAGAAACAACAAACATATATGTCATTGTTTCATCCCATTGAAGAGTGACACCATTGGCATTAGGTGAAGCCAACCTTGACAAGATGCACTTAGAAGAAAAACATCCATTTTTATTTATAACGAGAGTTTCCATTCATGCCAACATTCACAAAGTTTTTTTGTTGATATATTGAGCACAATTGGAATATGTAATTCGAAATCTTCTGAAGATGCTTTTACTTTTCACACAATAAAGGGTGATGTCAAATGTAGATTAATTGACATCTCACATAACATAAGAGCCATGAATAGAATGAGGATACACACAATCGACATTCAACTTGAGCATTAAACATACACATGTCACACAATTTTTAATGTGGTAGAAAATTAGCCATAATTTTGGACATACCTTAACTTTTGGACTTTTGTATTTGGTATTTGCCATTTCAAATTTCTATGATCATCATGGTGTGGAATGGTGTTGGTTTAATAAAGTGTAACAAAAAGGATGTGCCTCACAATTTTAGCATCCTAAAATTTTCAAAAATAATTTGTGAATTTTTAAAAATAACTGTAAAAAAATATGATTGTGCATATGTGTATTCCAAGGTTCATGAATATCGCATTAATATAATGATCTTATTGAAGGAGATTACAAAGTCCATTAAGATGGTGTCTTATAAGCATACATTTTCATAATATTTGCCTTAACATGTTTATTGTTCACTATTACGAGGTTGTCAATGGCCATTTTTCATTATGGTAGTGCACTACAATGTATTACCAACGATAGTATGTAGTCATTACCTTCATTGTTTTATGAGTATTTTTCATCTTTCTAAAGTTGTGTGTTATTTGCTTAGTTCAGTTTAATTTTAATGTGTTGGTGTGTAGATTGTTGTCACAACACTAGAATTTTGGGGTTGATTTGGATAAGATGGCCACCATTGTCAAAAGAAGGAGAAAGGGGGACAAGTTAGGACAAGTTTAAAGTGAAGAAAAGAATTTTTTTTTTCAAGGGAGGTTTTCTCTCTCAGGTTTTCTATGTTTTGTATTTATGTTGGATACAATTGAATGGAAATATGTGTTATGAAAAATATTGTGGGTGTGTGTTTTTTTTGTTGTGTGCTAGTTTTAGTAGTATGCAAACCCTTTGGCACATGATATTCAACCATTCTCTCTTTCGGGATCATAATATAGGAGTGTGGTAGGGATAATTCAAAGGACTAAATTGAAAACATCAAAATGTTCAAATAATATAAATGTCTCATTAAGATCAATGTAATCAATGACTCTTGACTTAATTTCATGAAAGTAATTTCTTACTTGCCTTTGAGTTTTGAGGTAAGTAAGATATACCTTGCTCGTATGTATTTGTTTGTAGAAAGATTAACCACATCTAAATCATTTTGCAACTTTGTGGCATCAATAGGTTCACATACGCACTCCAAAAGACATTATTGACATGTGGGATTGCCCTTGTCATGATAGGTTCCAAAATAATAATTTCAACCCATAACATATCCTAAACGAAAAGCAATGCTTTCAAGGAATTTTTAGTACCTTTCAATTTAAACATGAAACAAGCTCTCACACATTTGAATTGATAATGCCAAACACATTCATTATGACAAATGAATATACTAGGAAGACATTGTAACCAATCCTTTTGTGTGGTCCAATTAAAAACATATAATTTTGGTCTAGATATAGTCCTTATTACCATAACTTTCCATCACATGGAGTAGCAAATTTCATAAAGAATATCGAAGCAAAGAAATGGAAGATTATACCTATGGCTGCTCATGACAATGAACATCATGTTGTTCCCATATCTTCTTGCTAATGTGGTGACTCAAACCATTTTTTTTGGGGACTAAACCTTGTTTCATTGGTTTAGAAATTAAACAACCAAATCAACCACATCCTTTGAGAGAGAAAATTTCTTTTTCTCAAACTCGAAAGGTTCAATATGTGTTGTTCATCCTTCCTTAAGTTGTAATGATCCATGATCTCATCCTCTATTTAATACTTTGCAATTCATTTTAGTTAGTTGATTATTAGGCACTAAGATTTGGGTAGAATTTGATTTAGTAATACTTGTGAAAACATAATATCTTGTCATCACATCATTAATAATATGTTAATCCTTATTCCTTGCCAACCTTCTTTCATATTCCCAACTATTTCAAAAGAAGTTTCATTGCTACGATTTTACTACAACATCAAACATCACTTCCTTTACAAGATGAATTTGTTGTCCATGTCTTTTCAACACATGTTACAATGGTGTTTCATTAATGCAACATTTTGTTTATTGTACTGATCTAGCATGTGAATAAATTTGACAACAACCAACAAATTTGAAAATAAAATAAAATTGGATGTAATGTTTTGAAGAACTCTATTGATGAACATGCTAAGGTGGACAACGATTCAAATTGTTTACATGAATGAATTCAATGGTCACTCGAAATAAAACCTTCACTCAAAAAATGCAATATTTTGGGACTCTTATGAGATGTTTAAAATTACATACCAAAAGATATAACTAACTAGCTTTCCTTACAAGGTAAGGATTCAAGCCCTATTGGGTTTTGTTGATAGGTTACTTTTATGGTCATGTGTAATCAATCTATCATGGCTCCCTTCCCTTTGTCTAAATCAAATAAAATTTTGAATAACTTCCTTGTAACATTGTACTAAAACTATTCATTGTTTTTGATTAATTGTATCACATAATTCAACACATGTGGTCACAAAGAGGACCATAGGATAAGCTAAATTATTACCTTGCTTGGCTATTGAAGCTAAAATTTATATACCATATTATCACACTAGCTTGGCAGCTTCATCACAAAATTATATTACTTTTGAAAATTTAGAAATTTCTCTTTTTCAAATAAATATTTTTGTGAAGGAAAATGAAGATTCTTTTTAAAACATTCTATTCTTTCCAAATGGAATCTTCAAAATTAATTAATTATTTGGGAAACATGTGCTCCATGTACTATGCTATTTCAATGTAACTATTGATTGGTGTAGAGTATATTAACCATGGTAATGGAATAACCAATAGGTTGTTAGTTATTACTTACTACCTTGAGGATTGTTGAAACATTGAAAGTTGAAACTATCTTCTACAACTTCCATGTTCTTCATGTTTCATATATGTTTAAAAAATTCTCCTCTTTGTCTTTCTTTCTTTTTTCACTTCCTTTTGGGAAAAACTTTTTTGCCTTCTTATGATCAAGAGGATAAAAGAAATAGTGTCATGTTGAAGAACTACAATCACCTTTGAACATTTGTGTAGCCAAAATGTCTTCTCAAGAATGTTCAAATGGGGTACACCATGAACACAACACATCTAGCTTCAAACATATTGAACAACCTTTGAAAGAGATGCACAATGATTCCATTATTCATGACTCACATGCCATTCATTCTTTGGACAAATATACCACTGAACGAGCCCGTGATAACAAATCGGTAAAATTTTTTATACCCAAATTCTCAAGATGCACACACACATGTTTTATTTTCGTTAAGAATTTGTAGCAAACAAAAGCTTTCTCTATTTAATGTACTTTGATTCATGAAGGATTTTAAATTTTTTTCAATGGGTTTTTAAAAAATTGAATAATACAATTTTGGGTGTTGTTTTTCTTTTAAAATTTTGAATAATGATTTTTTTGGGGGGGCATTATTTTTCTTTGAAGTGCATAAATGACACAAGCAATTTTTTGGTTATAGTTGACATCCAACTAATTTTCCTTAAGTGTGAAATACAATGCATGAATACTTTAGACCCATCAACTTATGACTCGTTTCATGACAATAGGTGAATGTGAAAATAAGTGGAAAAGTGCAAGGGGTGTTCTTTCGGAAGTGGACCTTCGAACAAGCCAAGACTTTGGGCCTCACCGGGTGGGTTCGGAATTCCGATGATGGAACCGTGGAAGCCGTGTTCTCGGGCAAATCTTCGGCGGTCGACCGCATGGTAGAGAAATGCAAAACGGGGCCATCACGAGCTCGGGTGTGGAATGTAGATATCAACAAATGTGAGGACCCCAAGGCCCAATCTTTTGAGCAAATAATGAACTCATGGTGGTAGTGCGAACATAATCCAAAATTTCAAGACATATAAGTTTGTGTGATTTTTAAATGATGCAAATGAGGCATGGCATGAAAAATGAAGTGGCCAAAAGAAGAAAGAAGCAACAACATACATACACATGAAAATAATACTTGACATCATCATTATAGGAAACCTAAAATTGATGAAAAAATATTCAAAATAAAAATAATATTGACCTCTTATGCTTCTAGGCAATATAATTTTGTGTAATTTATTTAGTCTTATTTGGAACTTAAATTGCCCAAATTCATAGTTTGGATTTTTAAAAACCGTTTCTCATACAAAAAATATATACATAATTAATTTTCTTCAATATTTTCTTCAACAAATATATCTCCAAAGTTTAAGACTATTTACTTGATTCCATTTTCATCATAACATATAAAAGTTTATATGTGTGTTGGTTTGAGACCCCGATGTTGGTTTGGTTTGGTTTCACATCATTGTTGGAACATTAATCACCATGTGTGAATCATTTTGTATCACATCTCATGGATTTCAATGCTACCATTTGACATTTAGATTCATTTCACTATAGCACATCTATGATTAAGCTTTAATAATTTTGTAATACATGGATCATTGCTTTGCCCCACTCATGATCGATGTTTCCAAATTTCAATAATTGGCATCCAACATATGTTGCCACAAAACAACACTCATGAACCACTTCAAATCCAAGTTGTGTTGTGATATGAAAGAATTCATTGCAATTATATGGTAAAATAATTTTGCACATCAAACATTTTGCGAATATGTCATAATATCATTCTGAAAAATGTTTAATACTTTTCTAAAAAATTTAGAATGATATTATGACATATGGTTAATGATTTTTTTTGTTGAATCAATTTTTTTTGGAAATTTTGGCAAATTTTCGTTTTAAAATGAAAAAAATGCCTTGGGGGGAGGAACCACCAAAATTTCAAAACAACACAACTGAATTTTTTTCGGCATATGATGGAAGATACTACTATTATAAGATAATTTAGTGCCATCAAATGTATTTTTCAGTGTCCATTATTACACTAGAAATGACATCATGGGAATGAATGGAATACCTTATCTTCGTGTCAGAATTTGCGAAAATTAATTAAAAATTGGAGGAAGAGAATTCTTAGAAATTTCCAGGGAATTATGATGAATTGTATAAAAATATATAATCCATTGAGATGAATATTTTATGTAAGTTTCAAATTAGAGCAATGAAAATGAGAAAATTGGTCCATATTGTTTAATGTGAGTTATGGCTCACTTTTCTTAAAAGGAGAAAGGAATCTTTTGTAAATAAAAAGCAGTGGAGATAAAATCTAGTCCAAATGAAAGATTATAGCTCTATTCTTGAATGATAATCTCAACATATCTTGTGGAACAACTATGATGATTAAAAAAAAGAATATATGACATATTAAAAAAGACAGAGCCTAAATATATGAGAACCCAATGTTCAAAGCCTTAAAAACTCTAATTTAAATGCCGAAATGATCATGTAGCCTATAAGTAATTGATTTTGGCACTTGCTTGTTGAAACTAACCATCCCATAAACTAGTTCAAGTAAGCCCTTACCTAAGTGGAGTTTGTAACAACATTTTAAAGACATGTACCACAAAGGGTCCCATTTTGTTTTTTGACTCCATCACCATGTTACTTTTTATAGATAATAAATAATGACCAATTGCAACACATACACAAAATGAAAAATGCCATGGTGAAGTCACTATGAATCCATGTTTAATCTATGACTTGATTTTGGTTCAATTTGCATTTTATGCCCTCTATTTATGTTTTGTGAATTAAGTTGTTTAAATTCCATTAGTTTGAACCCCGTGCCTAATGCACAAGTGTTTGACGGTACATATTACAAAATTACAATTACAAATTACATTTCCAAAACCTTTTTATATACGACATTCCGCATGTATCCATTTGGACCTTGGTTGTTGAAAATCTTGATGTTTGCACTGCTTGTGACCTGTGAGATAGTAACATATAGTTGACCATGGGTTTAGATTGGAGACATTAAATATACCCCAACGTTGTTCAATGTTTGACCTTGACTCTTGTTGATTGTGATCGCAAATGCCATTTGAACAAGAAATTGACAACGACGCAAAACAAATGGCCAATCAGTCTCGAAGGGCGACATGATGATACGGGGTATGAACACACGTTTGTCGACATTATTCCCTGTGATGATCTCTGCTTCAGTGACATGCTGACCTAATCTCATGACAATCTACCTCATACCATTGCACAATCCTATTGATTGATTGAGATTGTGTACAAAAGGATTGGCATGCCCACTTTGAGTTCCAGCTTATGATTTGCAATATTACTGAATTACAAAATGTTCAGAAATTCCACTGGATATAATGAATCCATTGAAATTCCTGCAAAAACATTTGCACCTTCTTCTGTCGGAGTCAAAAATTTGCACTCAAGTACGTGTACAATTCTTTAGATAGCGATTCTAGAATTGCATTGTTGACTTCATCAACGTCAATATTTTTGGGGGCTAAAATGCTGTGTTGCATAAGATACATGGCATTTCCAGAGTGGTGTTGGTGATCCAGATAGATGGTTCGGATTAATCCTCTTAAACTATAATTTTATGTTGGCAGCCTCATATGGGACGAAATTTTGATCCAATCTGGATCGACACCTTCTTCTTTTGCAATGGCAAGAAGACTACCATTTCCAACATTCAACACCCATTTGGCAAACTTTCGTTACTTTTCAGAATTGGTTGCCATGACTCACATGTTGATATGAAGATGAAGAATCATAACATGTTGCCAAAGACTCATGTAATCGAGGCAATGAAGCATTGACGATGTCTTCTTATCTTCCATTGAAAATAATAGGTAGAATCTGTAAAACATCCCCACCAAGGTCCACAGTTTTCCCACCAAAGATCTTTTCAATTGCATGTGCATCATCCAGTTGCATCAAATCACACAGGGTCCGATCAACAACTTTGAAAGCTCGGTGATGCATCATCGGTGCCTCATCCCAAATGATTTAATCAGCTTTATGCACCAACTCGGCCACTTTCATTTGTTGTGTGATGTTGCAAGTTGACTCATCGTGGAGATCAATCGGAATCTTGAATCTTGAATGGGCGGTTTTGCCGCCCAGAAGCAGCAAAAATGCAATTCCTGATGAGGCAACTGCAAGCACGATTTTGCCTTGCCTTTGTAGATGGGACAGAAGCGTTGTCCAAACAAATGTTTTGCCGGTTCCACCATTGCCATACACAAAGAATAGTTTGCCCTCTTTGTTTTTCATGGCATTCAAAATAGTTTCGTATGCGTTGTGTTGATCATCATTGAGTCTATCTTCTGCATTGTCTACATCTGTGGTCAATGAATGCTAATCATAAGCCAACTCTTCCTGGACCAATCGGTTTCCTCCATGAATAGAAGGGACGTAATTAGACTTGGGAAGCATTGGAAAATCTTCTTCCAAGGCTTGATGCCATTCATTGTTGTATGCAAACAAACCCATTACAATGCATGCATCTTTGAATGTGTTGTGCTCTGTGCCATCCACAATCTGCAAATGTTCATAGGATGTGGCACCTTTGACGTAGTTTAGTAGCATTCGCAAATAATAACGTTCACCCGATGTTGGGTGTGCATAATACATGCGACCAATGGCAAAGCCTCTCTTGCGCATTGTCCATCGCTTCAATTTTCGATTCCACACCCATTGCTGAGGGAATTGATTGAATGTAAAGCTTTGTGCAACTTCCGGTTCTTGGTTTGTTTTGAATCATTCTGTCAGCATCATTCTGGAAATGGCTGACTGTGCTGCCACTTCCTGCACATCACCGTCATCGTCGAACAACACCATTTGTTGATTGGGCAAATGGTATTGTAGATGCTCCACGATAGGAAACCGCTCATGCATATCAAACTTGAAGATGTGCCATGTTGCTTCCGATGCAGATACATAGCGAAGGTCGAGATATTTTTTAATTTCATCGGCTTTGACCACATTCCTTTCGATGGCATTGTCGCTCTGGCGTGAAATCTCAATAGTTGCATGATCATGTCCTTTTATAAACGTACTTGAACATATATTTGATTGCACGAATGTTGTTACAAACTTCAACATTGATGTGCGCATTATGTTTGGTTGACAAATAAACATTGTGCGGTACCACCCAATGATTGTCCAATTCAAGGCCATGAACCAAAAGTGTGCACCCAGTATATCTGCATCGATAAATAGGATATCCATTTACATCTGTCACCGTCTCGGATTAAAACTTGTGTGGATATTATTTTTTGCATTTGCCTTCTTCCATGCATGGGGCATTTGGAAACATAGCTCCACATGGACCATGCATCATGCATATGGCAACCATTTCGTGGGCCAACTTGTTTGTCTCTGGATTCGGAAGTTTAGCATTGATCATGTGGTTTATAACTTCGACTGTGTGTGACTTGCAGTCTTCGGCAAAGAAGATGAGAATGTGTGCATGCGGTAGTCCACGTTTTTGAAATTCAATGACATAGATTCCCGCAATCGTGCGTCCTAAAATATGCTTCTTGTGAATGTCATTGATCAACTCCTTTAGCTTGATTTTGAACATTCGAGTTACCAAATCCAGTCGATCTTGAGGTTGCTGTCCGAGCAACAATGCTATCTTGATTTTAGGCCATTGGGGATTGCAAGTGCATGTAAAAAACACATTCGGGCAATGGGCCCATTTGTAGATTGCCATGGCATTTTGATAATTCTGAACCATGTGACGTGGAGCTAGTGTGAAAGAAGATGGCAAAATGATCCTCTGTTCGATGGTAGCAGCACTATGGTCACTTGTAGCAATGGCGTCCTAAAGGCCTTGATAAAGATTTGCATGGAGGTTTTTTTAATTCAAGCACAAATACTTCAAGCGGCTTTGTTTAATGTATTGATGCCTCAATTGGTCACCTTGAAGCAACGAAATGCCATCAGTGTCTCAATGTTGAAGTCGATAATTGTAAAATTCAGCCATTATTGCATTATAATGCTTTCTTTGATGCTCAAATTCTTCCGCATGGTCTTCATCCAAATCTGCATCAACAATAACACCATTGAGCGGAATATTCGGATGCCATCCATCCTCATCGTAAAGAAATAACAACGGATAATGTAAAGCCATGTAGTCCACATGTAACTTGGAAATGCGCTGAAACGGGCCAGCTTGCTAAGCGACGACGACATCACGTCTATCTACAACTTCAGAACCAGCTCTTACCATCAATGTAGTGACTACATTGACTGTCGGCACATTATATTGACGGGCATCCTTTGTTCGAGAAGAAATGAGATGCAATTTCAGATCCTTGGGAACACCTTCTGTTGCCATCATATCCCTTGCCATTTTGAACACTTTGACATAAGGATTGATATTGTACATCATGGTTAACAAGCGATCCAATGTTGTTGGATTAAGCGATGGCATAACGGCATGGCGGTATTGACGTTTGCTCTCCGTATCATGAATGTACAGTTGTGCAAATTGTGGACGTTGTCCTTTAGTAGGACATAGGGATCCGATTTTGTGATAAAATTCACCTTGAATGTGAAAGGAGTACGGTCCAATGCCTCTTGTTACCGACTCATCAACTTTGGCACCAAGCGAAGTGAATGCCAACACCAAATTGTACATGCGAATCTAATTTCAAAATTTGACAACATTTATCTCTTTGCTAGTAAAAAAAACTTCGAGTTCTTGCGATGTTTAAGGAAAACTAGGTAACGTAATTTTGCCATTTTCGCGACAAAAAAATAATTGTGGGTTGTTGTTCCTCAACTTTGCCAATCATTCCTTGATCTGCATTTTCGCATTGCAGAATCCACAAATTGTGTCCATTTTTCCACAATCCCATCGTCCCGGGGCTGACGCATTTTCATCTCCAAACAATTGCAATGTGTCATTACCAAGAAAAAGTTGTGCACATGCTGCCGCTTGTTGTACGATTTGTCGTTCTTGACACAAACGATTACTTTGCTCTTGTGGCGTTTCAGATGGCCCGGCCGACTCTATACATTGTTTGGCACGCCGTTCTTTCTGTAGGTGATTGTGACGTTCATGTGCAGATTTTAACGTGTCTTGATTGAATTTTGTTGGAACATTAATATGTGGAATAGGAGTTTCCAAACAATTAGTTTGTTCATCATTCTGCTAAAATTCTGGGTGTTGCTAAAGGGCTGCCAAAGCAGCCAAAACACTACATGCTGCATAATGAGTGCATGCATACGTTCTTGTATATCTTCGAGCATTGTGGAGAATATATGTTAGGTTTGTTGTTGGTATTGATACCAAAATTTTGGGGGGGGGGGGTTTCTCCTGCACTCTTGTCCGTTGGTGCTGTGTGTGTATATATGTATGTATCTTGGAGGTTGTTTGAATTGGCACATCTTGAGCTTACCTTGCTACTTTTGTTGTTAGGGATCTAGGCTATTCATTACAACATTGGGATCATTTTTCCATTGGAAACTTCTTGCTTAGCTAAAGTTTAAATCTAGCCAAAGAGAGGAAACCACTCACTTGTTACCCTCAATGATGTGCCCTCATAGTGATTTCTAAAATTGATTTCAAGGTCTACTTGGACTTGATCTTTAAGCCATATAGTTGTTTTGCAAATGTAAGAAAGCATGCGAACTGAGAACAAAACAATGAAGGTAATGCAGTGGCAGCAACAAATCTAGAAGACGTCCTTTAATATATCAAAGAGATTCAAGCAACCTTCTTCTTCTTTAGGTCAAAATTTGTCCCTTGGCGATTTGAAAAATGACTACCATAACCTGGGATGTGATGACTCTCAAATTTATGGCCGTGCTTTTTCTCTTCTGTCATGGGGGACTCTTTGTCCCCCTGCTATTGCTACTCTTGACCTCAATATTGACCATACAAACTTGGAGTACCTTGTAACTGATAAAACATGCAACAACTTGGCTT
>Ga0116231_10012575_pt1 | contig 12360 bp, 10 predicted proteins | sample S1TSphgellanicum_2_FD_89695 | JGI IMG/M metagenome (GOLD analysis project Ga0116231, IMG submission 89695) | Host-associated microbial communities from peat moss isolated from Minnesota, USA - S1T2_Fd - Sphagnum magellanicum MG | ecosystem: Host-associated > Plants > Peat moss > Unclassified... | reverse complement strand
GGCGAGCTTTGAGTCGAGGAGTAGTTGAGAATGACCAGGGACTCGGTACCAGACCCTGAAGTACTACTTGAGGTACTTGAAGGATTACCCACGACGAAAGTGAGAACCTTATTCGACCCCACGAGTTGAATGGTGATCAATTGCGGTGAACCATTGGAAGAGGAATTGCAGCTCGTTGAGTAGGAGGAACCAGTCCAATATTGAATGGCGGTGTAGGGAGAAAGGGCGTAAACAACGTAATACGTCTTTCCCCCTTCACTCACTGCGAGACCGGATCCACTGTTGTAATCGGGATAATTCGCCGAAGTGTACTTCGGCGAACCGTTAACACAGGCGTCTGCGAGGTAGTTCGGGTTTGTTGAGGCGTCGATAAGCCCGGCGATTTGCTGAGCGCCCGCCTCGAGTGCGAGATTGTCGTTACTCAAGGTGCGATGTTCGGCGGAGGCCGAAATGACGGTGCCAAATCCGACCAGAAGTGCAACTGTCGCGAGTGACAGGACGACCAACGCCAATAACACCTCTATCAAGGTGTCCCCGTCTTCGGATCGCCTTCGAATGACCGGCACCAGTCGGGGGTGTTTCTTCGGTTTGTGCTCTTTACGCTGAAAAATACTCATGGCAACCACAAACTCTCAACCATCAAGTTCAGCTTTAATGTTGCCGCCGCGCCGTCATGCGACGTGATGTTCGCACCGGCAACCAATTCGGCGATCAGAACGCAGACCCTATTTTGACTCATCGGGCGCCTTCTCCCGCCGTCATCACGCCAAAGGTAGCGCCCTCCAAGCCGTTGTTCGTCGACGTGAGGGTCACCTGAAGTTGACTTCCTGACCCGTAGATCATTGCGGTCCCCGTAAGCGAGTTTGTCGAATTGCTTCCGTACGTTTGGGTCGGCGGATACGTACCTAAGCACTCAACAGTCTCATTATTATTTGAAAAAACGAGACCTCCGTAGCAGGCGTCCCCGATTGGACTCGTTTGTTGAGGCGAAGACGGGGTGCTGTAGGTGGATCCGTCCCACGGAAAACCATTCGCCAGTGAGGAAACCGTCGAATTTGAAGCCCAAGTAATGGATTCGTAGGTATCCGTAGACTCCGCGTCGGCGCTGAACCATTGCCAACCAGTTGCCGCAACACCTTCCTGGTTCACCACACTTATATTGCTGAAGGTAATTGTGGTGTTATTTGTCTCTTTGACCGTTTGATAAAGCGCCGGATCGCCGGGGACGCCAATATAGAAGGGATACGCCGAGGAGTAAATGTCATTACCAAGCGCGGCCGCATAGTACGTGGGCACGATGCAGGGGGCAATGTCGAGCGTCCCAGAGATTCCAATGCAGAAGTACATCACGTAATTTCCGGGAAGCGTCGCGGACATCTCAAGACCGCAGTTGGTGATGACTCCGCTGTTGTTTACCGTGTAACCCTCAGCAGCGCTGAGCCGGGCGCCCGTAAGTGACGAAAAGTCAATAAAACATAGGTTATTCGCGTAGGGACCAGTCCCGGCGGTGGCGAAGCCGCAAGTGGTATTGTTAGAGGTCACATCAGGGGTTCCCGTCGCCGTCACCGACGACGACGACTGGGGACTGCCCACCAAAGTGTAGGTATACGAGTCCGAACTCAGTGCCTGCGTCGAGGTCACGGATTCGGTGACCGTAAGGCTGACCGACGAGACACTCGAGGCGGGGATCCAGCTACTAGAAGCGAGGGTCGCTTCGTTGCTCGGCGCGATTGTCGGCGCAGTCCCAAAAGGATAATTATTCGAAAGAATCACAGAACTCGCGAGTAGCGGTCCACCAGTGGAAGTCGACGTGGTGGAGCTTGAGATTGGCGTAGAACTCGTCGCGGTGTCGGTGCAGTACTGGCGCACGAGAGAATAATTCGAACTCCCCGGGTACTGGACTTCAACATACGAGACGACATTCTCAAAGTTGTAAGGAGAGTTTGGGCTTTGGCCCCATTCCAGTCCAAGGATTTGAGTACCTGCACCACACTGAGATGGTGAACCCGACTGCGTCGTGATGTACGTCGCAGCCTGCACATCGCTGGTGAAATTCGCGAGCACCACCTGGCTGTCGCCCGTGTCTGCAAGCTTGTTCGCGACTCCCGTCTGCAACTTCAGCACTGTTAACAACCCGTACGACAGGCCACCTACCACGAGCGGGAGCACCGTCACCACAATGAGTAACTCCACGAGCGTGAAACCTCGCTGATCGGGCCCTTCAGAAGGTTCGTGACGTCGCCAGCCCCTCCACGCAACGCGGCGCCTGATAACACTTGAGCTTCGCCGACACGAAGGAATACTTCTCATCCAACTTTTACCTGGTTGTAGATGCCGTACATCGCAGAAATGAGAGCGACCGCAACAAAACCGACGATGACCCCCATAAACACGATGATCGCGGGCTCGAACAATGCCGTCGCCCTGTCCAATTTGGTCTCGAGTTCGCGGTTGTAATAGTCAGCCGCGACGGCGAGTTGTTGGTCTAAGGTTCCGGTCTCCTCACCCACGCGGAACATCTGACGCGCCGCACCAGGGAAAAGACCCGTACGCGCGATTGGGCCGGCGAGACCTTGACCCTGCATCATCTCATCACGAACCTCGTAGAGGGCCTTTTGAAAGACCGCATTGTTCGCTGAATCCGCGGTCACCGCCATGGAACGGGGCAAATCGACGCCGGCCCGAAGCATTGAAGAAAGGATCCGACAGGTCCGTTCGAGCACGGCAGTCTGGGTCAGCTCGCCAATAACCGGAAGTTTGAGCATTAGCGCGTCCAGTTGCGCGCGCCCTTTGGTGGAGCGACGCATACCAATGAAACCGGCGACGATGAGAAGCACGACGGCCGCCTCCGCGTACCACCAATGGCCAATGAAGTTCGCGGTGGATATCAACATGCGCGTTACGAGTGGCAACTTCGCGTGCAAGGAATCAAAAAAGGTCTTAAACCGGGGCATCACGAACACCGCGAGCACCAAAACCGTGACGACCGACATCGCCGCCACCACGCTTGGGTAGATCAATGCCGAAGTGATCTTGGTCCGAGCCGCCTGGTCGCGGTCGATGTATTCGGCCAATTGGTTGAGTACTTGATCAAGATTGCCGGTCAACTCGGCCGATTCCAGAATCCCTACGTAGAAGTTAGGAAATGCCTCGGGATGCGCCGCACACGCGGTTGCGAACGTGTCGCCGGCACGCAAACTGTCGATGAGGTCGAAAATGACCCGTCGCAGCAGTTTGTGCTGCGTCTCTTCGACAATCACCTCGAGCGCTTCCATTATGGAGACACCCGCCTTCATGAAGACCGCGAGCTGGCGAGTGAAATTCATCACTTCAGCGCGCGGCACCATCTTCTTGGTGATCTCGAAGTTGAGAATATTTGTCTTAACCTTTAACTCCAGCGGCTGAAGTCCCCGCTGGATCAACGCAAGATGAGCGGCACCGAGCGACGTTGCCGACTCGGTACCCGTGAACTTCTTGCCCTCTTGGTCGAGCGCGCTAAAAGTGAACTTGATAAGCGCCTTGTCGGGCTTGGACCTCGTGAGTACTGACGGCATGTTCATAGGGTGTAAACGCTCCGAATCACTTCGGACACCGTGGTGATGCCCTGGGCCACTAGGGCAACGGCGTCTTGACGCAACGTCCTCATACCTTGTTTCTCCGCCAAGTTGTGCAGCTCCTCTTGTGTGGCCCATCCGACGATGAGTCGCTTGATCTCGGGCGTCATGACGAGCAACTCGTAGACACCAATTCGTTCTTTGTAACCAGTGTCGTTGCAGAAGTTGCAACCGGACCCGTGGTAGAAGACGTCCTGAGGCGTACCACCACTCTCCTCGTAGAATTCGCGCTCTTCCTCGGTCATGACGTACTCGGTCTTGCACGAGGGGCAGATACGCCGCAGTAGTCGTTGGGCGACGACGGCGAGTACCGACGAGGCCACGAGGAACGACTCGATGCCCATGTCGAGGAATCGGTGAAGGGCCGATACGGAGTCGGTCGCGTGCATCGAGGAGATGACGAAGTGACCCGTGAGTGCCGACTGGACGGCGACGCGGGTCGTCTCGACATCACGAATCTCGCCCACGAGGATGACGTCGGGGTCTTGACGGAGGATGGCCTTCAGTCCGGTCGCGAAGGTGAGGCCGGCTTGTTCGTTGGTTTGGATCTGATTGATCGTCGGAAAGATGTACTCGACCGGGTCCTCGATCGTCATGATGTTGAGTGTGGGGTTGTTCACCTCGCTCAACGTCGCGTAGAGGGTCGTCGTCTTGCCGCTACCAGTCGGACCGGCGCACAACACCATGCCAAACGGTGAGCGCGCCAACTTGGAAAAGGTCGCATGTGTGTCGACCGGCATACCGAGGTCACCTAGGCGAAAGACCGAGCGCGTTTTGTCAAGTATTCGCATAACACAGTTCTCGCCCATGATCGTCGAGACCGTCGCCACACGCACGTCCACCTCCACACCGTCGACGGTGATAGTGAGTTGTCCATCCTGTGGGCGGCGTCGCTCGACGATGTTCATGTTCGCCATGATCTTCACGCGACTCACGAGGCCCGGACCCATCGCCACGGGAAGCTGCAAAACTTCCTTGAGTGCGCCGTCGATTCGAAAACGTATGCGCACGTAATCCTCGGTCGGCTCGATGTGCACGTCCGATGCACGGTCGCGCATTGCCTGGGTCAGAATACGGTCGACCACCTGGACGACAGGTGCGTCATCAATGAGCAATTCGTTCTCGGCATCGTTGTTGGTACGACGCCTCGATTCCTCGACCGCCTCAAACGCCTCCACCAGACTGCCGACGTTGCTGATCGCACGGTAGTTGCTGTCAAGCGCCCAGAGGATGTCGCTCGGTGGCGCAATCATGAGGAAAACTTTGTGGCCAGTCATCGTCTGTAGCTGATCGCGAAGTTTGTCCGACGGCTGGGCGACCGCGACGTAGAAGTCGTTGTCTTCAAGTCGAACGGGTATCACCGAGTTCTCTCGAGCGAATTTTTCGGGGATGAGCTCAATGACCTTGGAATCAACGTTGTCGCGACGTAGGTTCACGACGGTGAGTCCGAAGAAGCTCGCGAGTTCGTTCGCCAGCGCTTGATTATCCAAGACGCCCATCTCCACGAGTACTTCACCAAGACGACCACCGGATTCGGACTGTTCCTTTAACGCCCGATCGAGTTCATCCTGCGTGACTAATTTTTTTTCAAGGAGCAGTTCGCCGAGCCGTCCCTTGTAAGGAGGCATCGAGGCAATTGCTTCGGTCGCGATGTGTTCACCGACCACTGAGTTCGACTTCCGCAGTTTTCCGTTTGAGGAGTCCGAAGAGAAGCGTCCGTTGTCGTTACCGCTGAAAGCGGGCGCGCGCATGTCCCTCTCGTCGGTCTTGAGGTCACCTTCGGCGTTGTTCGTACCAGGTTCGCTCGGTCGAACCTTCTCCGCTCGCTTCTTTAGTGCCACACTGACCTCATTGCTGGATTATCGACGACTGACATTTGGAATAGGTTCATTGGGCGCGCTTTCTTACGTACCCGACTTTTCAAAGATTCGCCTGAGAAACGCCTTACTAACAACAAGCCTAATGCTCTGCGATTACGACTTTTGTATGGATGCGATGACTTTTAACGTCTGAATTTTCGTGACGTTACGAACACGTAAAGCCCGCTGATTTGGCTGAATCCTCCCCTACATCGAGTCAACAATCTTCTCTAGAGTCGACTCATGAAGTTGAGCACGGTGATCTTGCCACTTGAAGGTTGGTCCACGTCGAGAGAAAAGTGGCGTCGGGCCGAGGAGCTAGGCTTCCACGCGGCCTATACCTACGACCATCTTTCGTGGCAGCGACTGGAGAATCGCCCGTGGTTTGGCGCTATTCCCACGCTGGTGGCCGCTTCACTTGAAACTTTAAGGTTGAAGGTTGGCACTCTCGTCACCTCGCCAAACTTTCGTCACCCCGTCCCCTTCGCCAAGGACCTACTCTCGCTGGACGATCTATCGAACGGTCGGCTCATCGTCGGAATCGGTTCGGGCGGTACGGGAAACGATGCTTCCGTCCTCGGCACTGCAGCCTGGTCGACGCGCGAGCGCGCCGATCGTTTCGAGGAGTTCGTGCATCTGCTCGACGAGCTGCTTCGACAACCACTCACGTCGAGGCAAGGAACTTTCTACGGCGCGTCGAACGCGCGCATGCTGCCCGGCACCGTGCAACGTCCTCGTCCGCCATTCATTATCGCCGCGACGGGAGTCCGGGGCTTCGAACTCACCTCACACTTCGCACAAGGCTGGGTGACGACGGGCCAGAGTGTGGAAAACGTTCACAAGTGTCACGAAATTGTCGCCGCACAACTTCACGCACTTCGTTCCGCGATGGACCGTGCCGGTCGAGACTTCGAAGACCTTGAACGAGTGCTCCTCGACGGACTCAACGACGAGCGACCTCTCGCATCGCTGGACGCCTTCGTCGACTGGGCGGGTCGCTACCAAGAACTTGGCGTGACGGAATTGGTTCTGCATTGGCCCGAGCCCGATTCGATGTTTGAAAACAACATTGATACGTTCGAGAAAATCGCGCTCGAGGGTCTATCGCAATTAGAGAATTGATAATGAGTGACGTGAACCACGCCTCGCACCTCACCGCCGGCGTTGATTTCGCGTCACAGGTCGCGAACACCGCGGCGTGCTGTCTCACGTGGCAAGCGAATGGCGCGCGACTCGAGTCGTTCAACGAGACGTGCGACGACGCGTATCTTCTCGAACTCTCGTCACGCGTCGTGAAGTTCGGCATCGACGTCCCGTTGGGTTGGCCGTCACCCTTTGTCGCAGCGGTCGCGATGCACGCCGAAAGTGGATCGTGGCCTACCGAGTACGACCACGCGACCAACGCCAACGAATATCGACTCCGCCAAACCGACATGCACGTGGCGAAGAGTGGTCTCCCCCTTCCTCTCTCGGTCGCGGCGGACCGCATCGCGATACCCACCATGCGAGCGGCCGCCCTCTTTTCAAAAATCACGCCGAAAGTCGCGCTCGACGGTTCGGGGCTCGTGTGCGAGGTCTACCCCGCGGCGGCACTCGCACGCTGGCACTTCACCTCTCGTGGTTACAAGGGCGCGTCGAAACGTGACGCACGGGAAGTACTCGTCGGCGAGTTCGCTGAAAACACGTCCAACTGGCTCGACATCGCGGAGGAATTTTGGGCGCGATGTGTGACGAATGACAATTTGTTTGACGCTCTTGTCGCGGCGCTCGTGAGCCGCGCGGTGGTTCGTGAACTCACTGAACCAATACCGTCGGATCTGCGAAGTGCGGCCCTCAAGGAGGGGTGGATCGCCATACCCCGTGAAGGCTCGCTTTCTCAATTACCCCTCGACGACACATCCCCAGTAATCGTTGATGGGGCGATTCCATAGTGAGGCGAGATCTCCACGCACGTGTACTCGACGCCCACGACCATGTATTAGACCGTTAGACATGGATTCGCCACCACATCGGTCGAAGTCGCCCGTTGGTCGCATCATTGCAGTACTCCTCGCCGGTGTGACCATCTATATAGTCTTGCCCGCGCTGGTGCGCGTGATCTCCTCCTGGCCTCGCCTGTCGTCCCTGTCGCTCTGGTGGTTCGTCCTCTCGCTACTCGCCGAGATCGCCAGCTTCGTGTGCACGATGGCACTCCTTCGTTTGGTACTTCGCACCAACGATTGGTTCGCGGTCGTCACGGCGGGCCTCGCCGGAAACGCCGTCACGAACACGTTGCCGGGCGGCGACGCGGTGGGCGCCAGCGTGCAGTATCGAATGCTCGAGGCGTCGGGCATTGATTCGGTGCAAGCGGGTAGCGGCCTCGCGGTGTCGTCAATCATCGGCATCGCGGGACTCTTCTCCTTGCCCATCTTCGCGCTGCCCGTCTTGTTCGGTGGTTCGGTGAGTTCCGGTCTCGTGCACGCAGCCATCCTCGGTGTCATTGGTTTCGTGTTGATCGTGGCGCTCGGCATTGTGCTGCTCACGACCGATCGTCCCTTGCGTGCCCTTGGACGCGGTCTTCATTGGTTGATGCACAAGATCCCCCGATTGAAGCATTCGGGTAACGACCTGCCGGACCGACTCGTGCGCGAGCGTGACCTCGTGCGCACCGACCTCGGAAAGAACTGGTGGAAGGCGATTCTTCTCGTCGCGGGTCGCATCGGTCTCGACTACATGAGTCTGCTCGCGGCGTTGCGCGCAACGGGGGCGCACCCCGACCCCTCACTCGTGCTGCTCGCCTACGCCGCGACCGCGGTGATCGCGCTCATACCGATCACGCCCGGGGGTATCGGCATCGTCGAGGCGAGTCTCAGTGGCCTACTCGTGCTCGCGAACGTGCCGAGTTCGAGTGCGGTACTCGCGACTCTGGTGTTCCGACTCGGCGCCTACTGGTTGCCCATCTTCGCCGGGGGTGTCTCCTACATCCTCTTTCGCCGACGCTACGGTCCCATGCGTCACGCCGACTCCACCGCTTGACCCACGTCGAGGCGCGTCATCGTCCTCGAAGCACCCGGACGCGACAAAGTCACCCGTGTAGCCTTTGACGCGAGGACGGCCGAGGAGACCACAGCAACGTGTCGCAGATGACCCCCGAAGAGCAGCCACCGGGCGAGACCCGCCGTGAGCGCATAATGCTTCGCGCCAAACTCAACGACGTTCCATTACTGACCATCATCACCACCGTCGCGATCATCGTGATCGTCTACTTCACGGGCAAGCTTCTCTACCGACTTCGCGACATCTTGCTCCTCATGGTCGTGGGCGGCTTCATCGCGCTTCTGCTCAACCCGATGGTCGATTGGCTCGAGCGTCACCGGATACGTCGTCGGGGCTACGCCGTCACCATCGTCGCCTTCGGGACGATCGTCATTTTCCTCGCGCTGGCCTTCGCCTTCGGCGATCCCTTGGTGAACGGCCTCACGCATCTCGCGCACACTCTGCCTTCGTACGTCAAGAAGGCGGAGCACGGTCAGGGTTGGCTCGGCAAGATCCTGCGCCGGTACCACGTGGAGCGATGGATTCACAAGAACTCGTCAAAGCTCGTCACGCTCGCGAGGAACCTGAGCAAACCCGCGCTGGCGCTGGGCAAGGGCGCCGTCACCGCACTCTTCGCCCTGCTCACGATGTTCGCCTTTACGATGATTCTCCTGCTCGAGGCGACGAAGATTCGTGAGTCCATCATTGCGATGGTGGCCCCGGCCCACGAGGAGAGGATTCGTCGCGTGAGCTCGGCCGTCAGCCGCGCGGCCCTCGGGTACATGCTGGCCAACCTCTTGCTGTCGACCTTCGCGGCCCTCGTCGTCTTCGTCACCTATCTGGTGCTCGGCATCCCGTTCGCGCTGCTCTTCGCGCTCTGGGTCCTGCTGGTCGATTTCTTGCCCCAAATTGGCGGCGCGTTCGCGGGCATTCCGACAATTCTCTTCGCGTTCGTACATTCCGTCCCCGCGGGCATCATCACCGCCATCGTCTTCCTCGTCTTCACACTCGTGCAGAACCACGCCCTCTATCCCATAGTGATGAGCCGAACGACGCGTCTTAACCCCCTCGTCGTCTTCATCGCCATACTCGTGGGCGCGGAAATGGGAGCCTGGGTGGCGGGCGTCTTCGGGGGCCTCGTCGGGGTGCTCCTCGCCGTCCCCCTCGCCGCCACCATCCAGGTCATTGTGAAGGAGTTTTGGACGTCGTCAGCACAAGGCGCCACGTCGCCTCGCGTCGACCCCTAGTTCGACCTAGGAGGAGCGCCAAAGACGCGACCATATACTTCGAGTTGTGGCCATCGCCTTCTGGTTGGTAATTCTTGTCATCTGCGTCGTCGCGGAGGTGCATACCAACGCCTTCATTGCCCTATTTATAGGGTTCGGCGCCGCAATAGCCCTCGTCCTCGCCTTTTCGGGCGTCGCGTTCGCACTCCAGGCGATCTTGTGGTTAATTGTCTCGGGAATCAGCCTCGCGGCGTTGCGCCCGTTCGCCGTGAGGAACTTCCATCGACCACTCGGTACGGACCTGTCACGGCCCGCCAAAAGCGCCCTCACGAATTTGAAGGGGATGGTGGAAGTGACGGTGGGAGACGAGAACCACCCCGGACGGGTAAAAATCCAGGGTGAATCCTGGAAAGCGGTGACCGACTGGATGGAGCCGATACCGGTGGGGTCGGCGATCGTCGTGCGAAAGACCTACGGCACCACGCTGTGGGTCGAACCAAGTTAGTTCCTCACGCGCCTTCCTCGACGTGTCTCGTGCGAACCCGAGTGTGAACACGAGACGTCACGTGCGATACCAATGGATGCGACACGGATCATCACGCTTCGGCGACGTTCACGCACGACAACGTCGCCTCACGCCAGTGCGAGGCGCCGCTCAGTTGCCGATGCAACGCGTGCACGAAATGCGAGAACGTCGTGCCATTCACGCATTTTTCTCACAACGACCCGTGACGTGTGCGACGAATCCTTCGTCGACAGAACGAGCGCCGGGTGATGCAAGAAATTTTCGTCACACGTTGTTCACTTCATAGAAGTGCGGCGCAACGTTCACCCGACGGCGTGCGCGAAAACTACGAACCGCGCACTCAAGTCGAAGGAGCTTCCTTATTTCAGAATTACTTAATGGAAGAAGTCGGGATTGCACTTTCGAATGAGACACCATAGACCAGTCAACGGATTCTTACCTTGACTGAACCAGAACGAAAAATTCTCGCACTACGATGGAACGCGAATCACGTTCACTTCCTCCCAATTGCTAATTGCGAAACAGTGATCGTGTGACGCACGAGCACCTTGCGACTTCTGTAGGAGCAACGACGTCCCTAGGGGAAATGAAGGATGAGAAGAGAAACGACGAGAGGGCACGGCGTAACGTCACTACCCATGTGGCGCACGTTCGTAGGGCTCGTGCTCTGCGTGACGCTGGCGAGTCTCGCCACCTCGGGGGTCGCCCACGCGGACACGGTGACGTCGTCGACCTTCTACCTCGCCATCGGTGGTTCGGAGTCCGTCGGCGTTCAGCCCACGGCCAATGACCCTCGGGGCACTCGCACGGCCGACGGCTACACCGACGACGTCGTCGTCGACGAGGCTTCGCAGGGGGTGGCGCTCGATCTACACGAGATTGGTTGCCCCGGCGAGACGACCGGGACGATGCTGAGTGGTGGCGATAAGTGCTACTCCTCTCCCGATAGTCAATTGAACGAGGCGGTCTCGTTCCTCCAGACCCATCACGACCAACACGGGATCGTGACCATTGATCTGGGATTCAACGACGTGCGCACGTGCCTGGCCAATCTCGCGACGTTCACGTCCTGCGTCAATCAGAAACTGACCCTCGTCCACACGCAATTGACCTCGATCGTGCTCTCGCTGATGGGTGCCGCCGGTCCCAACGTCGACTTCGTCGGTCTTAACCACAATGACCCTTACCTCGCCGACGCCCGTAACGCGGGTGATGGCGCGCGGGTCGCGCGCGACAGTCTCGTAATGGTCCAAGAACTCAACAAGACGCTGCACGACGTGTACTCGGCGTTCAACATCCCCGTGGCCGACGTGGCGTCGGCATTCTCCCTGGGTGGCGACCACTCCGCGAAGTTGCTCAAGTCCGGCACTATCGACCAAGGTTCCCTCGTGGCGTGTGAGTTGACGTGGATGTGCGCTCCCGCGCCCTTCGGGCCCAACGTGCACCCAAACAACGCGGGCTACCTGGCGATCGCCGACGCCATCGAAGACGTGCTTCCACCCCTCACCTAGCTAGTCTCCGCACTCTCATCGAAGGGACGGGCACTACGCCGCCGATACTGTGGTCGGATGGATTCGCGCGAGACGACGTACGCACCGTGGACGGTCGTGCGCCACGGCGAGAGCGACTGGAACGTGCAGAAGATTGTCCAGGGCCAAAACGACACGTCGCGCCTCACCGAACGCGGCGTTGCGCAGGCGCGAGAGCTTGGTCGCGCCCTGCGTGACGAGCGCTACGCCGCCGTACTGTGCAGCGACCTGACTCGAACCTACGAGACGGCGAGCGCGATCGTGGAGGTCATCGGCGGCGAGATCATCACGACGCCGCTATTACGCGAGCGCTCGTTCGGGGCCGCCGAGACGGGACTGTCGAGTGCGTTGACGCCCGAGATCACGGGCATCGAGGGCACCCTCGTCGTCGATGAGTACGCGGCACCACCCGGCGGCGAATCACTGCACGAGTTCTACCTGCGCGCCGGACGTTTCATCGACGAGACGCTCGCGCGCTACGGCGACGCGCGACTTCTCGTGGTGACCCACGGAGGTACCATTCGTGCCTTACTGGCCTACGTCGCTCGAGTGCGCGTGACGGAACTTCCCTGGGCGGGCGTCGCGAACTGC
>Ga0116231_10012574_pt1 | contig 12363 bp, 11 predicted proteins | sample S1TSphgellanicum_2_FD_89695 | JGI IMG/M metagenome (GOLD analysis project Ga0116231, IMG submission 89695) | Host-associated microbial communities from peat moss isolated from Minnesota, USA - S1T2_Fd - Sphagnum magellanicum MG | ecosystem: Host-associated > Plants > Peat moss > Unclassified... | reverse complement strand
CACAGAAGGAAGGTTTAAAATGGAAGAGAGATTCAAACCATCCATACGAGAAGAAACAAAAACAGAGATAATGAGATCTCTGCCTAGGAAAGAGGCACTTGACAAGAAAGAATGAGGAACGTTTCTCTTAATAAAAATGCTCAGAATTTTAGACAGTTGTAAAGCATGGCCAACATCAAGACCAAGAACAGAAGGAGAAAACTCAGACAGCAACAAAAGCATACGAACCAAATTCTTGGTCTTATACTTGGAGAGAAAAACAATAGAAAACTTACCTTGAGACATAAGAGAAGAAAGAATACCAGCCTTCTTTTGTATCTCTGTAGCCAAAAATTCTGTGAGGAGAAAGGTGAGGGACCCCACTATGATTTGGTTGCACATCATCAGAAGGAGAACCAGTCTCTTCAGAAACTGGCAAAGGAGGAGGTAAACTTACAGCAACATTAGGAAGAACATTGACAGGAACCCAAACTTTGTTATTAGGACGAGCAAATGAAGGTTTGCTGCCCTTTCTCCACAAGATTGCAGAAGCTTTATGAACATGGGAGGTCAAAAGCCAGAAGCTCTACATATGGCTAATGTTTGCCCAAGACTAAAAAATATGGCCTGAAATCAGCAGAAAGGAATACACACCAGCACAACTTCAGAACCTTTTTGCAACATCTTTTGGTGATTAAAGCAACTTGTAAACTCCCGCAACTGCACTCACCAGTTTCATGGGGCGTCATCAGACACTAAGCACACAAGTATAAGCCAAGGAAAACAGACTTTCAATTGTCTCACATGAACAATTGCATTGAGAAACCTACATACATTTCAAAGAAGCCACAGACCTATGTATTTGATCCACTTACAGCATCCTTGCCATAGCCTTTCTTATTGCCAGCTTGAGCCTTGCGAATGCGAGGCAAAAGGGACCGATCAAATCCCTGCTTGCCCCTTTCATTCCCAGCCCCCCACACAAAAACCATCCCAGCCACACCCAGAATACCCAACACCTCCACTTAATTCTTCCACATTGCAGAAGGCCTGGTGCCTTTGTTGTGTAGTTGCCTGTCTCTGGTATGAAATACCTGAGCGTGCAACTGCATCCAATACCACCCATATGATTCACTGGCAACACTTGTGCCAGATATGTTACCACCTAGATATTATTGAAGCTCTGCAAAGGCAATTCACCTTAGCAATGTGATGACCTGCTACATCCCTGTCCATCACCAGCACCAAACTTCGGTGCATACTGCCAGCCAACACTGCCACTTCATCCACCTCCTGCCATGCTCTCATCATGATTGGTATTTTCCCTCCATAGCTTGCATGAGCACAGTGTGAAGAAAAGCAACTAATGACAAAGCTCTTGTGTCAGGATGTGAGCAAATGCAGGCTGCAAGGAAAAAATGAGAGATACAAAAGAGTGCAAATGAGTGAATTCTTACATGCTGGCCATCTTCTGTGTACAAACCAACAGCATAAGCTCGAGCTAATGCCATCCTGCACTGTGAAGATGAATACCAAATTTGGGGTTCAGTTCCAGAAAGTAGAGCTGAATCCACTGTCAGATTGAAGCGGATGATAATTCCAGGAGAAAATCAAGGGAAACAAAAATCAAGCAATAACATCAAGCAATTCTGCATGTATGGAAGGAGCAACAGAAGGAAAAAGGTGATGAGGGCAGTGAGGAAACCTGGCCAAGCATGCAGCGTACTGCAGTTGCAACCAGATGGTAGTCAGCATTATCAATCTGCTTCTGTTGCTGAAACTGTATCCCTGTAAATGGCTCGGTCACAACCTTGCCTGCACCACATCCTCAGAGTCATGAACTACCCAAAAAAGTACCTGCAGTGCATTATGAAGGTAGAAGAACAAGATCCTGGAAGAAACCTTAAACCCTATAACACCATCCACAAGTTCCAGAACTATCATCTACCACAGATGCAAAAAAATTTGAGAGATACATAAATGCTCTCAAATGCTTGAAGAAATCCCTGCTGTAAGTGAAGAAGAAGGGCAGAAGAACAAGATCCTGGAAGAAACCTTAAACCCTAATACACAATCCATGGACTCCACAACATTGCTTCACAGAAGTAAAAATTGGAAAGAGACATAAGTACTCTCAAGTGCTTGAAGAAGCACCTGCAGTACGTAAAGAAGAAGGCCAAAAGAACAAGATCCTTGAAGAAACCCTAAACCCTAAAGCACTATACATGAAATCCACAACATTTCTTCACAGATGTAAAACTCGGAGAGAGACAAAAAGACTCTCAAGTGCTTGAAGAAGCACCTGCAGTACATGAAGAAGAAGGCCAAAAGAACAAGATCCTGGAAGAAACCCTAAACCCTAAAGCACCATCCATGAATTCCACAACATTTTTTCACAGATTCAAAAATTGGGGAGACATAATATGCAAAACAAATAAAGCAAGCGGTGATAAGTGGAAGGAATGTGTAGATGATGGGGAGCAAGATACTTGCCACAGGCATCAAACAAAGTGGTTTGTTGAAGGGGGGAAGGAGTAGTGAGTACTTGGAGAAGGAGGAGGAGGAGAAGGCTCCGAGAGTGCAGAGGACGGTGCAGATGACTGACAAAGCATGGGTACGAGAGCAGCAGCAGTGGGGATAAGCAAAGCCATCTTCCTTCCAGCCGAGCCCACAATCCTGGATGCCATGGTCTGTGGAGGAGCAACTTCAGGCACCAACAGCAGCACCACAAGAACAGTACCTCAGTCTTTGTAAAGTAGTTGTTGAAGCACGTAGTAGGTACCTGGTAGGTAGTTGAAGAGGCAGGTAGTAGCTAGGTAGTTGAAGAGGTATGTAGTAGGTAGGTGGTTCAGGAGGAAGGTAGAAGGTAGGTAGTTGAGAAGGTAGGTAGGTAGTAGGTAGTTTATTGGCATGATTATTGCATGCAAATATTTCAATTACAAACACAAAGGTTTATCCCCATGAATGCAATGTATATAACATTATGGTTTGTCCAATATGCTTTTGTGCATCCCAATTGGCAACTATTTTTTATTCTACAATTTATTTTTTTGATAATATTTGAGAAAGCACAAAAAATAAAATCACGACACTTATCACTGAAATTGTCAAATTTTTGGAATCATTGAATAGAAATTATATGACAAAAAACATTCTTGATAAGATTGGGGTCATCTAATCCTCACCATCTAGTTTGCAAGTCTAAAAATTAATGTTGGAATATGATGCACATAGACTTATTATGTATCATCAAAAAGCACCAAAATTGTTCATATGGTTGTCCAAGGTCAAAGCACATGTTCATTGTACTTGTATTGCATAGTCCCATGACATTTTTCTATTGAATGCATAGCTTCGAAAAAGCATAGATTGAAACTTTCATCCACATACCAATTTGAAAAGTCCACATAAATGAAATATAAATGCATCTACATCACATCTCATGCATGTGTCCTTTGGGGTTGCTCTATTTTTAACAACATGCATCATAATATTCAATCTATTATCTATGAATCTTGCTACCAAAGAAAATGCACCCTTTGATATGATTACACAAAAATTTATGTTTGAATAAATGATACCTTAGTTATTTTGGTAGCACTTTGTGAGGAATATTAATCTTTTAGGCATCCTTGATCGTTCAATGGTTTGTTAATACCCCATTTCTAGCAATAAGAAAAAATTAAAATCATCGACTGAATTTGGTACATTAAAAAATTTGAGCACTTTCAAAACAATCTCCAAACCCATTGGGACTTGCCAGATAAACATGCATGATTCATAATGTTTAGCCCTATATGAGGGATTTGAATAGTGTCATTGACCTTTTGCATTATGGGTGCTATTGCCATATCCCACAATACCATGATTCATGTTGGAAACTAATTTAAGTTAAAAAAACATGAAAAATATTGGAAATTAACACACTAAAATTCCATTATTTCAAATAAACAAAAGGCAAATATTATGTATAATTCCTTGACCTAGCAATGTTACAAGAAATTCAAGTACCTTCCATAAGTTTTCCTTATTGTAATTTTGTTGAACACTTAAATATACTCTAGTTGCACAAATTGCACACCTCGAACATGTTAATATAAAATTTAAATATTTGTCAAAAGCATGTAATAGATAGCACAAAGGCAAAAGTGTTCATCATTTCAAAACTAAGTTACAATTGGCCTTTGATAGTGAAATTTAAGAATATCATTTAGGATTGAGTGTCTACAAGATATTAGGAAGAAATTTTCTAGATTACAAACTCATATACTTGCACTAACATACAAGTGAAATCCTAAGAAAATTTCCAATGCACAAGAAGGTATAAGTCTATTGTAAACAAATTACAAAACTTCAACACTATGCAATATGGAGCCCACATTGAAATGAAAATCTCTAAATCTTCTTTTCAAAAAAGCCTTTGTTATTTATTTGGCAATCTCATTTTGTTCATGAATTTTGAACAACAAAAAGGTAACAAATGCGTTTGATCTTCATTATTGCAATGTATGTGTGAACATTTTGTGAAAAATCTCATGTGAGAAAAAAAATTGCATGTTATATCTTGAGTATAAATGTATTAATTTCCTCAATAAGCTCACCTTCTTTTTACTTTGAAGAGAGAGCTAGGCCCTATTGTTGGTGCCCTACCATTTTTCATTTCTGCTTTCGCACCTCGACTTAGAAATTACCATCAAAGGCGGTGGGGGGGGGGTGTAGTCTATTAGGCAAACGACAAGAAGGCCATTTCAAGCCACCTTTGTTGATTTTGCCTTTGACCTCTCTTCAATAACTTATTGATTTATAAATTCAAAGAAAATTGCTTGATCTTTGGAGCCTTCTCATGGGCCCCATCTCTTATGTCATTATTCACTCATTTATATTGTTATTTTTCCGTATTAGTTCTATAATAAAAACTATGTACACCAATAATTTTGTCTTTACGTAGGTGTACACCATTATAAATGTTATTTAAAACACTTTATTTAATAGCATAATACCATTTTTCATTCATTTAAAATTTTCACTTAATTTTTTTAGAATGATAAAAAAATTCAACCCAACTACATTTTTAATGGAAAAACATTTTATAACTTAAAAATGTTATAATCATCAACACTACAATAACATAATGTACAACCAAATTATTTTGTATAATTTAATATAAACTTCTTCACTTTATGACAAATTGAAATTTTTGATGTGGAAAATTATTCATTATTGTGGTTTCTTTGTATGTGCAAAGTTTCATGGACAAATTCCCATTAAAACTATTTTTTTTAGTCCTTTTTTCTTACATTGTAATGTTTATGACACAGTGTTGCAAATTAAAAACGTACTTCAATTGACAATTGAATTATTGTTATGTCCACCAATTTCACAACACTATGAAAATTTAAGATGTTATCCACCTTCAATTGCACATTTCCATCATAAAAAACTTCTCCAAATATTTATAGAAACACATTAAAAATGTGTTGTGGTGAAAAATGTTAAACTATGACTCCTTTTTGTTTACATTGTACCATGGAAACACCTTATGGCAACTTATTTATTTATTTTTATTGTTGCACGTTTCTAGATCTCAGTCGTTTGATTGACAATGGATTTATCTCCACCATTGATTTGGCAACAAAATTTGGTCCTATTAGTAATAAAATGTAGACCTTTCATGTCAATACTCACTTTCTCCTTTGAAGTGTGTGTGTGTTGTGTTGTTTAACACCAACCATTGCCATATACCTTGGGAAGGAGGGGTGACACCTCTATGGGTGTTTGAATTTCGAATCGTCATATCGCATTTACAATTGGTGTTAAATTTCAATTATAGCCCTAAAGATGGAGTTTGATCTTATTGTTGAATACATTAATTATATTAATCAAGCCTATTGTTATTGTGCACAATGTTTTATTGATGGAGGGAAGGCAGAATGTGTGGAATCAATGGTATTTGATGCCAAAAGATAAGTTAGGGAAGGTGGAATGCAAGTTTTGTGGCAATGTTATTTCATACCACAAGGATAGAATGCTCTTCCATTTAGGTTATCAATATGATGGCAATGGGCAAATTGGAATTGCATTGTGTTCAAGGGCACATCCACCAATGAAGGCACTATTTGCCCGATGTGGTGGACTTGTCCGTCCACCACAAAACAACGTGGAAGTACCATCCCATATCCTTAATAAGTGAATAGAGGATGTGGTCATTGGAACATATAATATTTTAATGGAAGGAAAATTTATTTCATTGTTTCAAGTGGAAGGGGCTCAAAATTTCAGCCCCCCTACAAATAGCACAAAGGGTTCTAATAGATCCACAAATAACAACATTTAAACATTTTGATAGGTTTCATTACTCAAGGGATTGAATTAAACCAAAAAACAAGATTTGGACAAGAAGTGGACAACTTTATTTTATGAAGTAAACATCCCCTTCAATGTTGTATGACACCTGACATTCATAGAAGCTATGAAAATAACCTCTAAATCTTGAACCGACTACAAACCCCCATCATACCATGGATTACGCACAAATTTGTTAAAACAATCTAAAGTGGATGTGTCCAAATAAATAACCGAAAGGACACAGAATTCAATTCACAAATATGGAACAACCATTTGTTTTGATGGTTGGGACAATGTTGCATGGTGTCCATTGTTGAATGTACTGCTTGCTTGTCCAAGCAGTGATGTATTCATAGGATCCATTAACACAACTAGGGAGCTAAAGGATGTCCATTACCAATTTGCCCATTACCTAGGAATTCCAAGAATCCGTCATTTTCCAAGTTTTTATTTTCAAGGTTGTGTTGCTCATTGTCTCGACTTGTTATTGGAAGATTAGGGAAAAACAACAAGGGCGAAACAAATTGTGAAAAATGTGAAAGTTATTTTTTTTTCATACGACAACACCATGTGCCTCTAGCAATCTTCATTGTTATGAAACCAACCTAATGCTGCTAAATTGAAACACATTTTATAACTAATTTTTTAATGGTTGAAAGGTTGTTCAAGCTTAGACCTGTCATTGAGTAAATTATTATTGATCTTGATTAAACAACTTTTGTTAACTCATTGCATGGCAACCATCGTCATAAGTCATTCACCAAGGTGAAAGTTGTTAGAACTAATGTAAAGAAGGGTTTGAATTTTTAGATACTTGTGCCAACTTTGTACACATGGTGGAACTAGTTTTAGTGTCATTGAGGGCATTTGATGATAAATAACCTTGCATGGGGAGGGTGTGGTTTCTCATGAAAACATTGGAGTGACATGTTTTATCATTACAAGATCCACCATTTGAATTGCCATCAAACCTTATAGATGTGATTGAAAATTAATTGATTAAAAGTGGAAGATGTCAAAAACCAACCTACATTATGCAGTGGCCCTTCTTAATCCATACTTATTGGATGAACCTCCCTTACATGATGATGCATATGTGAAAGAAGTTTTAAACAAAATTTTGTGAAAAATAGTTAATACCCCTACTGTCTACGCCCTAACTCTAAAAGAATTTGTAGATTTTGTCAAAAGTTAAGGTCCATTTTCTAACACCCCCTTAATGAAGGACTTAGACTTGCTCCCACATAAATGGTGGGATTTGCTTGGAGTTGGTGGCTGCACACTTGCACTCATTGCTTGTCACATTTTGGCACAAATGTGTTCTACATCATCATGCAAGTGGAATTGTAGTTCATATTCATTTATCCATAGCAAAGTGTGAAATCAATTAACATCAAATTAGGCAAAGGACTTGGTGTACATATACATTAATAACAAGCTCTTGTGAAAATGACCTAGCGCCAACCCCACGACATGGTATGAGAAAAATATGTTGTTTGAATATTCGATGTCCGACGTTGATGAAATGAAGATGAAAGTGATTCATCAGGTGAAAACCCCATAATGTCAAATGAGTTGAATGAAGATGAAGTCAAACATGACCCCTTTGAATTCCTTCATGATGATGAGATTCCATTTTCAAGATTGTTATTTGATTTGACGATTTGGCAAGTTCAAGGGTTTGACAATGGCAATGCAAATCTAAACATGCCATTATTAGAAGATTATATTCAAGTGTATGATGCACCCCCCCAAGTTATACATGCTTCAATGGCCCCAAATCAACACACGCCCATGTAATCAATGGGTTCCATGGAAGTGGTACCCCCAATTAATTCAAATATACCATTAGTTTGAATCATCATTCCAAAGCTAGATGCACAACAAACATTAAGAAACACCTTCGAAATACAAATGGACCCACTCATCAATCCTCCCAATATTGTAGTTGATGACATTAGGGATATTACATTAGAATTAAATGTGGACAAACATACGGTCACTAACAAAAGTGCACCCCAAGTTATGGATCTAAGTCCTTCAAGTCTAAAAGCTATAAAACCTAAAAATACAATGGAAGGTGATTTAGATTATGACCATCACTAAAAGAAAAACATTTATTTTTTATTGGTCTCTAATTAAATTTTAATTGTAAGTGACATTTGCGATTAAAATCCTTTTAGTCACCTTGGACAAATTACATGAAATATTAATCGCAAACAACAAGGGGTATTAGATGAAAGAAAAGGTCAACAAATAGAAGTTCATCCTTTGATTCCATTGTATAAATATTGTCACATGCAATTAAGATGCAATTATTTTAGTCATTATTAAGGGCCAATGATGTGCTACCATGTATCCCAATATCTACTTATTTTAAATACATATTATTATTATTTTGAAATAATCTAGGACATTTAATTCACATGTTTAGATGATTTATATTATGACATGTGGCCTAATGTTAATATGCCATGTGGCATTTTAAAATGAATTTAATATAAAATTAGGTTGGTAGGTACCTAAATAGGTATTTAAATAAGTAAGTACATAGGTCAACCTAGGTGGGTAGGTCAAATTAAGCACCCACTTAATAAGGTAGATAAGTAAATTGGGGAGGTACATAATTTAAAATGGTGCATAATTTTTCTTTTTGTTTTAAATTAAGTCTTTTGATTAGGTCATCCCATGTGCACACATTTTTTAATGTGAAATTGGATGATGTTTATATAATGTTCAAACTAGGAATGGAAAACAAACAATATGGGACAAGTTTTGAAATTTCAATTTCTACACAAACTAAATTACAACTTGAAAACTTTCTTCATGCCTTTTCTTTTTAGTTTTTAGATTTTTAAACAATTCAAATGCATGGTTCACTAAATAATTAGATAATCATTTAATTATTAATGATTAAATTTAACATATATTTAAAATATAAATTATACACTACAAATATTCAGTATTCATTATCAACTCTTTAAATAATTAATAACTATCTAATATTTAACTAACTAGTTATCTAATTATTCATAAGCTGTCAATATATAATTCATAGATAAATAAATAATTAACATATTTTAAAATATTTTCTTAATTTTTAGAATCTGGTAAAATTATAAATAATATAATTAATGTAAAAATAATTGAATTACTCTACTAAAAAGTATATATTATAAGTATATATTTTCAATTTTTAAAAATTAATTAATAATTTTTATTAAAAAATAAATTCCTATACAAATTATTTATTTTTAAAGTGGCATTAAACTAATTACTATAATTACATTTATTATTTTGTCAAGTAAATGTTTTATTTTCTATTGGTAATTAATAACTAAAAAAACAATAATTTGTTGAACATACATTAATAGTTTATAATTACTGTAATATTACCATAAAGATATTTTTCATAAATAAGTAATTAAAGAATTTTTTAAATAAAAAATAATTATTATACGATAATTTGGGTTTTTACAATCATACAATAATTATTTTAACTACATCATATTTTCTCCAAATTTTTAATTTAGATTTAAAGTTATAAATTACAGATTGTGAATAATTATGTTCAATTAAAAAATACTTATGAATAGAATATAATTAATTTTTATCTGAAATAATTACAATGATTTTTAAAGTAATGTAACATTAATTACAATAATTGAATTATTTTACTGTAGGAATATAAATTATATAATAGAAAAATCTATGTTGTAATAATAATTATCTCGTGTAACCTATAATTAATAAATATAATCACTTATAAGTATTTATAAAAGTGATATATTATGGACGAGTAATTACAAGAAATGAATATTCTAATTTATTATATTAAAATCCATGTAGTTATGGTCAGAACATTAATTATTTTAATTAAACTATGATTATTTTAAATTTTTAAATAAGAATTAAATTTATAAATTAAAAATTATAGATTATAACAATAAAGTTCAACTATAAATTAATCATGCCAGTATTGTAATTCTAACTTACAAATAAATTAAGTAATTATAATGATTATACAATACTATAGAATAATTATTATTATATTAAATGTTATGTTTTTATATTAATAAGTAAATAATGAGTAATACATACAATTATTTAGTGTATCTTTGTTTTTAAATATAATAATTACATCAACTTTGCTCATTATTTTAAGATTATTATAAAATTTTGAAATAAAAATCTTAATTATAATACATCACTTCTCAATTATGGATACAAATTTTAATTATTATCATTAAAATATAGGTATTGTAAATAAAATAGTTATTCTTTTATGATTGAGAACTATCGTTTTAATCAATGTGAAATTTTATGTTGTAATAATATTCATTCATTTGAAATAAGCATTAACAAATAAGAAATAAAATAATTTATAACAATTATTTTTAAATTTCAGTAAAATTATTCTAAATTTTTATGACGTAATAACATTTATATATTGTAAATACATAATTAAATATTGTAGTATATTGGAATGTAATTCTTACAATTATAAAAATTTAATGAATTAATTTCATTATAGTGAAAATATTTTAAATTAAAATTATGAATAATTAAGCTGAATTATAAATTATGTATCTATTATAATCATGTATAACTAAAGTAATTCTTATTATTTTATAATAAATATACATTAATTATAGTAATTTTATTGTTATTAAAAAATATATAAATATTTAGTATAATAATTTATGTTGTAATATATTTAAGTAATTTAATGTAATGAAATTAGTTAATTACAATAATCATATCAATGTATTTAATTACAATAAAAATATTTTGAATATTAATTTGAAATATAAATTAAAATTTATAAATATGAAGTTTAATCATAATAATTATTGTAATTATTGTATATAGACATATGTTGATTTCGATTAAACACCACTTTGCTTACAATTAATGGGACTTTAGATGGCTACTCTTAGACCATAAATCGAAATCATATATAAATGTAAACCAACTTAGTCTCAAACTAGTGGCAAGCTAGTCATAAGTGATTCAGTTGATGTCAGCATGACATTAGTCACAAAGGGCAAAAATTTAATTACAAAAACCAAATAGTTGCAAGTAGTTGTAAATGTGTTGGTCACATCTTGGCCTTTTTTCTTCTTGTGCATGCACCAATTAGCCAATACTTATTGCATCCATAAATCTCGATACCCAAAATTGATGTGGGGTCAAAACTAATTATTGTGGTAGCTTCCATGAATTGTTTTGAACCACATATTGAAAACTTGTCCATATGTCGAATTACTCAAGGGAAAAGGCCCATTGTTTAAACAACAATGGCTTTTGTAGGTGAACATAATTATGAGTGACCACACACCAATGGTGGCATTTTGGATATTGAAGGATAGCGCCCCAGCAAGCAAATTGTGACAAAACGTTTGGGGCAAAATATCATCACAACCTTGCATGGGATAGACACTTCAAATGCGGAGGAGGGGTGCAATGATGATGATGATGATAATGACACTGACATTCCTAATGAAGCAAATTAAGGCCCCAAATGATAGTGACTACCATGAGCTTTAACTTCAACATCCAAATCCTACCATTAATCATCCTCCTAGGTCATGAATCACAAGGGCTTCATAATCATAGACATTTGGCATTTTGCAATATTTACACATAGGTTGAACTTTATATGCAAATCCACATGGTGGCATAAACATATTTTTTTCCAACTATATATTTTTTGGTAATAAAATTGTAACCATCTAGTTTGGGACCCTATTTGGAAATTGGTGTATTTCATATAAGACAATTTCATTTCCATGATTCAAATTCCAAACTTTCAATTTCAAGGGCATTCTTAATGAAATGCCCCCATATAATTTCAATTATATGTTTTCCATTCACTCTAATCACATTGTCATCATTGAGGTTCAATATTCAAGAATTATCATCACAAACTTGCCCCCTCTTTGTATGAGTGCTTTTACAACACCTTAACAATATGTTCAATGTTCAATGTTGATACAATCATTGATATGATGTTAAAGTGACATTGTAACAACATGT
>Ga0116231_10012573_pt1 | contig 12365 bp, 7 predicted proteins | sample S1TSphgellanicum_2_FD_89695 | JGI IMG/M metagenome (GOLD analysis project Ga0116231, IMG submission 89695) | Host-associated microbial communities from peat moss isolated from Minnesota, USA - S1T2_Fd - Sphagnum magellanicum MG | ecosystem: Host-associated > Plants > Peat moss > Unclassified... | reverse complement strand
AATCTCCCGTGCGAGTCCTTTTGTTGTGTGTGTTTTTGGTGTCGAGGAAGTTGTGGTGGTGTGGTGTTTGTTTTGGGGGGGGGGGGGGGGGGGGGGGGGGGAGGGTTTTTTTGTGGAGGGGTGGGGGAGGTTCTATTATCAAACATGCTTGAAGAAGCTGTTTCTTGAAGAATTTAGGTAGCAGCAGCAAATCCCCATGACAAGAGGAAAAAGAAAGAAAGAGAAGAAGCTGATGATGATGATGATGATAGGTGGGGAGGGGGGAGAGTAGAGAAAGAAACAAAAGAGTAAAGTAGGTTTACCTCTCTTCTCTTTTGTTGTTGCCAAAATCACAAGAAGCTTGAACCCATGGTTTTCTTTTTCTTTCTTGCAGTTTGTTTGTCGAGAAAGTTTGTTTTTTTGTTCTGTTCTGTTTTGTTTTGTTTGGCTTGGTTTGGTTTGCTTTTGTTGTGGTCCAGTAGCAAACACGACTGAAACAAACACAACCCAAAAGAAGAAGAAGAAGAGATGAAATGTGGCAGCAAACGTGATCTGATATGGTGACAAAAATAGAGGAAAGGAGAAGAAGAAGCAGCAGAGAAGATTAATTAGAATCATGATTAAGTAGTGAAAGTTCAATTGATAATATTGTGATTAGGGCATCAAGTTTAAATAGCTTCATGATTCATATAACATGGAAAAACCCCAAAAACAAACAAACAAACAAAAATGAGATTTGCTCAACTACATCATAAATTATTGTTATTTTATTGGCCTTGCCTACCCAGGCAAGGATTTTATGTTCACATTCATTATAGAGTATATAGTAGCTTAAGGGTTTTTGGCCCCTCCATAGTAATAATAATAATAATAATAATAGGTCTATTTTTATATGAGGATTTTTGAAAGATGATATTTTTTTGGGTTCGTGTTGAAACTTGAGATTAGTTTGTCGAGTTATTATAATAATATCTTGAAGGATTTTGGTTTCTCTTTAGAGGATTTTTTTGAAGATTTTTTTTTTTTTTTTTTTTGGTGAAATATTTGAGTTTCCATAATTCTTTCTTTTGCATTAAGATGTTTTTGGAATTTTTTTCTAGTTTAAATTCAACTAATTCATACTAGAAACAAATTAAAAATTCGATAACACAAAATTGGGGGAAAACAAAAGAAAAAAAAACACCCTCTACCCCTGATATCATTGTTTCAAACCAAAAAGGCATTGAATTAGAATGTTTTTTATTGCCAAAAATTAAATTAAGATCAATTTAACAAGGTTTTATAAGAACTCTAAAATTAAGCCAACTTTGATTGGAATAGTACTGGGATGGGTGACCTTGCATGAGGTTTTAAATATACTTGGGTTAAAAAAAGAGGTGCACATTAGGTTGTCATGATTTAGTAGGGCCTCAATTTTAATTAGATTTGGGATTCATGACAAGAAGACCCTAAAAAACAAAGCATTGTGGACACATAGGCTCTACCCATCTAATTAATTGGAAAGAAGAAATGGTCAAAAAATTTCATTCCAAGTCACATGGTTTGTGCTATTGGACAAAATGGGAACTTATTTTTGCTTCAAAAGGTAGGGTCTACTTATAATGTGAAATCAATGTTAATCATACGCGTAGTTTTTAAATGTTGTGATGTGTACAAAGTGATGTTTTGCACTTTGTTTTCTTAGGGTTTTTTCTTCAAAAAATGAGTGGTTATTTTATTTTATTTTTTTTAATTTTAATTTTAAAATAAATTTCAAATATATTATTATTATTATTTATTTTACACTAATGATGTGAGAAACAAGTTTGTTTTATTGTATGAATATTGGAACTAGGGTTGAAGAAAGTCGATTCAATTGTAATGAAGTTGTTGCCTTGTTGCAATGGACATGCAAGATCTAATGCATTATACATAATATATTGTTTAGTATAAGGGACTATTTTTATTAGATCAAAAATATAAACTTGAATAGAAATGAGAAATAATTCATTAGTAAAGTTCTAAATATTTTAGATTACACATTTTGGTCTTCAAATTTGACTCGTATGTAATTATGTGTATTTTGATTAAAGGGTGTTGTGATGAATTACGAATTGTGATTTGTTATATTAGTTATTTCATTATGAAATAATGTTGTCATAAATATCATTTTTCAATGTTCATCATAATTACATAATATGTTAAATTTCTTGGATGATGCATTATATACTTCTTTATTTTTATGGTTTTTTTGTATTTATGTTTTTATTGAAACAAAGAATATGAAATGCAACTAGATTTGAATATTCCAAAATGTTTTGAAAATGTAAAGTTTAAAAATATATATTGAATGATTATAAATTGTGCACAAGAATATTTGAAACAAATGATTGTTAATTAATATTGTGTAGCTGTTTTAAAATCAAAACATTTCTTTTTGTACTACATTATTTGTGTGAAATTTTTTGTTTGTCAATGGGAATACTAAATAAATTTTTTTTTTTTTTAAATACGTTTTCAAAAAACTTATTTTAGAGATAATGAAAATGTATTTTTTCAAATGTAATATTGAAAGATGTTTTGAAATCTTTTAACTTTTGGTTATGTAATTGAATTTATTTTTCAAAAAATTCAACATTTTATGCATCAATAATATCATAATTATTTACTTATTTATTTTTAAGCAATCATTTAACATGTACTACATGGAACATTAAATTTGGATACATATGGATGAAAGCAAATTTTTAATGTCCATTTAGTATGTGTTGATGTTATTTCCAATAAATTCTTATATAATTGAACATTCCAACTAAATCCTTTTCATTTTAAACCAACTTTATGGCCTTCTTCATTCATATTTTACATTCATTTGAATTCGTTGCAAAATCATAATTGAAATATTTATTATAAAGCTTAACAATTTAAATTTGATTTGCCTTTTTTGCTTTCGTGTTAAAGTTTAGGCTTTCAATTTAAAAATTATAAAAAAATTGTTATCACTATAATTGATTCTTAACATGAAACATTTATAGGTTTAGGTTCTAAGGGATTTGATTTAAACGCCTATGCTTTAAGGTGCATAGGTTAAGTTAATATAGATTATGCAAATTAAGTTTAACATTTGAACTTTTTCATTAGCCTTTTGTGTTTTATTATTCATGACTTTTGGTTTTAAACCCATGTTTTATGAATAAGAAACAATATATAAGTTTAGATTTTTTTGTTATATATAAAATATTATTTCAATTTACATTATAAGTTTATTAAATAAGCTTAAATATATAGATACTTTCAATGGTATGTTTATATGTTTGCCTAAATTCATGTATACACTTGTGGATCTTTTCAATTTTTATTTAATATAATTTTATATTTCAGAATTAGTCATTTACATCTAGGGAGTATATTAAGTGTTAAAATTTTAAATTACCTATGTCAAACAAGGTTTTTTTGGGGGTTATTATGTGAAGTAACATTTTTTCCCCCCCCATGTTACAGTAGAAAAAAAATATCATTTTGTGATTTGTCTTACGCAATTAAGAATGTCTTTTGCAATTGATTTTTTCTCAAAAATAGTCACAAAAGACATTTTTAATCATGTAAAACAAGTCGTAAAATGGGGATTTTCTTCTAATGTTATTATTTAGTTTTTTAATATGCACATATTAAAACCATTATAATTTTAATTTATTTTTGGTTTCATCAAGTTTTGATACCCTATATTTATTTATATATTGGTATTCAAATTAAACATAATCTTATTATTATTATTATTATTTTATTTTTTACCCAACAATTAATGTATGGTCCATTTTATATTTCTATTCATGTATTTTGTAAATTCAAATAAGATTATCCCACCTTGGCTTTTATAATTATTTTACATGCAAAGTTTTGATTTTGAAGTTTCAATTATACATTTATAATAAAAATTTAGGTAAGTTGATTTCTAACATATGTTACAATGTTATCAAATTTAAACCTTATAATTAATTTTGAATATAGTTGTAACTATCCTCGTTAGTGCTTTTAATTTATTTCATTTTAACATAATAAGGTTTCTTGTGTATATATATATATATATATATATATATATATATACCTAAATCAAATAATAGTCTACCACTTAAATCAAATTCAACAAGGTTGACATAGTTACAAATAAAACAAAACAATTTATTTGTCAAATGTTACAAATTGATCAAAACTAAACCTTACCTTTGATTTTGAATATAACTATAACTATGTTTGTCCTTGCTTTTTAATCTTAGCATTTCCACACAATAAGGTTTTTTAAGCAAGTTCAAGAAAAAGTAGATACAACTATGTAAACCAATAATCCAAATCTAGTATATAAGTCTCAAGAATAGATGTGTATCATTCAAACCCTTCATAAACCCATCGAATCAACCATGTTTCCCCAAAAAAAAACCCTTTATAACCTAAATTTGTTGCCAAAAATATTTTGTTCAAAAATTCATTACCCAAAATTTGTTGCCCCAAAATGGTACAATATACATAGAGTATACTAAATATTAATACTAAAAATTTATAAATAAGTTACAAAGTAATGTTTCGAAAACATAATTTAATATTTTTTTAATACACATAGCACTACTTTGAGAAAGCACTATACATTAAACAATGTTTTTATAATAAAAAAACATTCTCTAAATTAAACATTTTGATATATCCACCTATACATTGTACATGGTTTGTACAATGGAGCTAGGAGTTTGTCTTTGGAAAGCTCTCGACAAGGAGGGGTACATGGGCTTGGTTCCATGACATTTGGACTTGCAGTGCAAAAGTTCTGGAATATTGAATGATTTTTTCACTGAAAATTAAATTAAATCATAACAGAAAATTTTGGAGGAATTGGAATGTGGCTTTGATGTTGTTGGAAAGACCTTAACGAACAGGATTTAATGGAATTTATTTGGTAAGATTTGGATTTGGAATGTGGGACATATTGATTTTTAAGTGATTTTTTACTACTGAAAATTCAGATAAATTTCAAAAAACCAAGTTTTGGAAGGAAAAATCAGTTGAGAACATGGTAACCCTTGAAGGCTTACCATTCAATTCAAGCATGATTTCCTTTCATATTTGGCTATTCAAAAAATCAATACATACATTGCAAAACAATGTTCACATGTTGAGTTTCCCTATTTTGTAATGGGTTATGTCATTAATACATATTAGGGTTCCATTTTAGGGCTCAGGGTCACAAGACAATAAATTAAGGTTTTTAGATAAATATAAGAGGTCAAACTTAAAGCATGCCTAAATCACAATTAACATTATGCTTATGTACTTAACAAATATTAGATTTCCAACTTGAGGCTTGATGTTTCAATACAACAAAATAAGACTTGCAACTATTTATACCAACTCAAAATTAAACCTTTATCATAACATCACAATTATATTATAATTCAACTTCCATTTCAACAAGTTTTATATGTCATGTTATTAGAGAGTTGTCCATTATCTCACCAAAATCAAAGGCTCACCATTATACATAAATCAACAAAACCAAAATACAAAGCCTAGTTCCTAGTTATGACACTTGTACTACAAACATTCATGCATATAATTAAGAATTATATTAACATTTTACTTTTAAAACTATGATACATTGAGGAAGGGAAAATGAATTGTCTTCAACAACAAAAAAAAAAAAAACAAACTACTAGAAAATGGGCGCAAATGAATTAAGAATTGCATTTGGCCAAACCTTTCTCATTCTTGTGAGCAATTGTTTTTGTTTTGCAAAAAATGCCATTTGTGAAGTGAACATGTACATGAAAATGAAGAACAATAGCAAGAGCAAAAGAGGTAAGAATGAACAAGAACAAACAAAAGTGAAGAACCAAAAGCAAAGGAGAAATGGGTAAGCATGAATGAAACAATAGAAACATCAATGGAGGAGAAAAAAAAAACAAAGAAGTTGAAAGAAAAAAACTTAATGTAATTGCCATGCACATTTATTAACCTACAAACAAGAAGCAAGAAGGGGGAAAAAAAAAAAAAAACAACACCAAAATGAAAAAACAATTATGAGAATTGGTCAAATAACCTTTTATAAAACTAATGATTTTTAAAAATTATTTCATATAAAATTGTCAAAAAAAATTGAAGCTTTTGTAAAAACATGGAACATAGTGATTTTTTTTAGGCAATTTTTTTTTCATTTAGAGAAAATATTTTTAAAAAGAATATTATGTCATAAATTCCTTGGTTTTTTGGAAATTTTTGGCCAAAAAGTGAAATTTGTATTACCAAAATCACCACAATTGGCTACAATATGAAGAGGTTGTTTAATATGCCGTAATGTTCTGTTGACGGTCATACACTCATCATAATAGTGACCAAAATGTGTCTGCTCAACAGAATTTTTTTCTTTAAATCCTTGAATCTGCCACCCCAGACCTTTCTGTCATGGAATGGGCTTGGCCTGCCCGATATGTTGGGTGCGTCACCCAACTCACCCTAAGAGGCTCACATGGTGCATTACCCAGCATAATGGGCTGGGCTTGACCATTTCCGGCCAGAATAAGAACCTCCATCAAATTTAACGCTCTTATAACCCTTAAAGATCCGGGCATGCCAAACTTTTGACCAACCATTTTGGGCAGCTCCTCTGGGCTTTCAAAAAAAGCGACTTGGGCTGCCGGGTAAGCCTGCCCAAAAGGCAGTGCTAATGCCTAGACTTGGTGAAAGTGCCTTGACTTACATATATGTGGCTGTAAGTTTTCTAAGCTGACCGATCAGGGCAGCATGTTTTTTTTTTTTTTTTTTCCGGGGATAATTTAAGGACATTATAGTTTTAAATAAATTCCAGATCATTTCATATAGTCAATTAACCCTGTAAATTAGTGTCCAGTTCATTTCTAAAAGTTTCATCCACAATCATCCACTATGGATGATTTTTTGGGGGGAATGTGAGTAAGCTGGATTCACATCAAGGGTTGTTTATTAGGGATATTTTTATTCCATTTAACCTTCTCTTTGATTTTTTGGGCAGTTTGGGAAATTTTAAAAATCAGGCCAATGAATATCAGGCAGATTATTATAAAGGTTGAATTTCTTTCGATTCTGCCCAAAATTTTGCACTCTGGAAATTCCTGCTGCTGGTTTAAAAAATTCATGCAGTTTTGGAAGTTATATTCTGCCCGTTAATTTTCGGGCAGCTGATGAAGGTTCTAAAATTTTAATTTATTGCCCAAACATTTTGGGCACTCTGGAAAAATCCTGATGGTTAAAAATAAACTTAAAAAATTTGGGCAGTTTTGGTATATTTTGCATAGCCTTATAATTTCGGGCAGATTATAAAGGTTGAAAAAAAAAATCCATTTATGCCCAAAATCTCAGGCAACACCATGAAAAATAATTTTCATGGTGCTTGAAAACTTAAGGCCGATTGGAAAAAAAATTATTCGGGTTGCCCAAAAAAATCCTCAATGTCTCCCACCATTCTAGGTTTAGGGTTTAGGGTTTAGGGGTCAAAAATCCTCAATGTCTCCCATATCCAACCACATTTCTCCCCCTCTTAACCCCAAATGCCATGTCATTTGCCACATCGGTTTTTTGAACCCCTTTTTGTGTGTGAATTGGATAGAATTAGGGTTAGTTTACTCTTTTAGTTTATCCCCTTTATCTCACCTTAGTGTGAATCCAGCTTAAGAGTGAGACGGATCTCACACCTATCCTATCTTCAAAAGATCTTACACCTACTTGTAGTAGGCATAAGATCCATGCCACTCTTAAGAAGTAGGTATAACAACCCTCCCCCCTTCTTGTGGCTCATGATCTCCATATGTTTCCATTTTGCCAAAATAGGTTTCACACCAATTGGTGTTTTTTTTTTTACTGGGCAAAAAATTCTACTTGTTTGTATGATTTATAGCCATATTTGGCTAAACCTTCTTTTGGAGGATCACCAACCAATCCAGCTAACTCATGAAATTGAAGGGGAAATTTTACAAGCAATGCACACAACCTTTTCATATGTTGTTTAACTCAGGTAAGTACTTTACTTCAAGTCAAACAATCTCTTTGAAAATTGGCATTTGATGGTTAGAGCCACCAAAACAAGAGGAGTGTATGTGTATTCTTCCCCTCCTACTTTTGTAACATCCTTTTTTTTTTAAACTAAAAATTAAAAGTGGTAAAATCTAGTTTTTTTTTTAGATTTTCAATAGTTAGAACTCAACCAACATTTTGGGAAAATGGCTAGATTTTTATCCATGGTTCAAATAGGTAATCAAAAATATAGAACAATATTTGACCCAAGTTTGGTTAAGTCTTCCTATGGATGATTAGCACTTTTGCTACAATCACAAAATTGACTCTAAAAAACATTGTTCTATTAAAGATATCTACAAAATGAAAAGGACTCATGGTGAAGATCATCAATTTTTTCATTAAGGGGATGGACTCAAGGTTAGATCGACATTTGACACCAAAAATAATAAAATACATTGGTAATAAATAGGGCTTGAAATTCATTTTCTTACCTAGCCTTGTGTCAAAACAAGTTTTAGCCTAAGTTTTAGTTTTTTTTTCATTTTTTTTCTCACTATTTTGAATATTATATAAATGCCCTTTCATGAAAAATTTGTTATTTTTCACCTTCTTTTATGAAAAAACTAATCCTTTTTTGTTTTGAGTCCACTTTCTTTGACAAGTAAACAACATTTAAAGATGGAAAAAGATTTCAAAATGGAAAAGGGGCTCAAAGACAATTTTACTTTAAGGATAATTTTATTGTATTTTAACATATGTAAGAAATCATATGCATTTTTAATTGATTGTCCAAGATCAATTAAACCATCATCTACCCAACCAAATGCAAAAGCATCCATTTTCTATGTTTTACACCTAACAAATCATTTCCTACTCATTGTTGCAAGAAATAATGTAATTCATGTTAGACTTTGACACATCACAATAAACATACATTACCTATGGGAGAAATAACAAATATTTCCTTTATATATATATATATATATATATATATATACATTCCCTAAAAAAAAAGAACCAATATTTTTTGAAGCTTGAGATTTTTTGGATTTTTTTAATAATAGATAATAATTTTAGATTAATAATTTTATCATAAATAAAAACTTGCCCAATTTTTTAGCATATGTAGATGACATGTTATAAAGCAAAAAAACATAGACATGTTTCTTTCCCCATGATACCTAATAGGTACCTACTAGGTGTCAAGTATCCACTGGGTATCAAATGATGTTTTGTTAAAAAATCCAATGGCAATTTTTACATCATGTAAAATCACAATCCTAAAACTTTAGGTTACACCTACACACCCATTGTCCCAACTTCCTTGTTCCATACAAAACTATTTCATTTGGTAAACAAATTTAAACACAATAACGTAAGACCATCGTTCAACAAATATGTTTTAAAATAATGAATTGCCACAACTATGTCTATTTATAGAGTATTATTGTCTCATAATTCTTAACAAAAAAAACATTTGCAACACTCGAATGCCACATTTTAATTGTATTTCACATTCATGGTGAAATGTGAAATCATTTATTCCTTTAAAAAGTGTGAAGAAAAATAAGAAAAATGATGATCTAACAAATAATAACAAAAGGAATTAGGTTTCTCACCTTAACGAGGAGGTAAAGTGGTTGAATTTGTAATACATATTGTGTAGGGTAAGGCCCTAGGATGAATCCCTTACCAAAAGAAAATGGAATGTCAAGCATCAATTGAACACAATCTTCCTTTTAATAATGCCTTCATCCAAGGGCCCTACGCAAAGTAAAACTGTTGCCTGAATTTTTTAATTAAAAAAAAGACCTAATGGTTCAAGAAAAATGAAATAATGTTAAAAAAATAAAATATCCTTTAAAAAAAAAAACCCCTTGCACAAGAAACAAAATTTTGCTAAGGTTGAATTTTGGCTTAAAACGCACCTTCCCCAAGCATTTTATTTTTAGGTCTTTAGTTTTTATACATATTTGGGGAATATTTTGGGAGGAAAACAACTTGTTTTTGGTAAACAAGAAATTCAATATCCAAAAGGTTTCCTCTTAATTCCATGGTGCTTCGGAGGAAACCAATTGTGATCTTAGAATCAAAAATTATAAACATTATGTGCTAAGCATTCCTTATTGACTTGTTATCTTGAACTCATTCAAATGTAAACATTTAAAAAACTTCCTTGAGGTTTTAAGGTTTTGCCTTTGGCAAATTGGGTGGATACACACACATGCACATTTTATGTGTACCACACGTCGAATTATCCTTCTTTGAAAGAAATATTTTGAGAGCATGTTGTAATCAATGTTGGCCAATTTGGCATGAAAAGCAAAGGCAATGGGGTGAAAACAAAAATGAAAATCTCATTGTGTGGGCTTGACAACCTTGAAATCAATTATTGATTCCATTAATCTTATTTGTTTATCTTTATATTCCATAAGTAGGCAGTTATTGATTATTTAGCCTAGCTTAAGGATCCTATTGTTATAAATGTTATATAACTACTAGTGGTAACCTTGTGCATAATGCACAAGTGTGTTAATTCCCAAAGCGTTCCGGAGAGGGAGGGAAGGTCGGTCAGGCAGCGCTTTTGGCACCTGGATTTTGGAGTCCGTTGTGTAGTAGTAATCTGTCGATTAAGATGTTAGTCGACGTTCCGGATCCCGACACGTGGTTAGTTAGTCACTCCGAGTACCCGTATCTTTCCCTCTACCTAATAATGACTCTATAAGAAAAGCCGCAGTTTGGGACCTGGAAATTTACCAAAAGGACAAAAGGTCGCAATTTTAATTGGGACCTGGGAAATTTACCAAAAGGATAAGTCGTAATCAGTTTTAATTGGCACCTAGAAATGTACCAAAAGGAAAAGCCATAGTCAGTTTTAATTGACACCTGGAAATTTCACAACAGTTACTGGAGTCACTGTTGGAGTCACTGTCACAGACAAACATACGGACGTAGTGAATTAATATATTAGATTAGTGTTTTTTGGAAATTCTCCCCATCCACTAATGCAACATTAACAAGTCCTTTCACTTCTAAAGAATTCCATTGGGCAACTAAGGCTATGGCCAAAAACAAGGCCCCTAGATGTGATGGAATTGTCTTAGAATTCAATGTTCAATTTTGGCACATTGTGCAAAAAGATTACTTCAACATGATTTCAATTAAAAATTGAAGATGCCCAAAAGATGTTACTTAGGAGTTGATTATTCTTATATGCAAAGTTGGAGATAGGGAAGACTTGGGAAATTGGTGCTCTATTTCCTTATTGAACGTTGCTTATAGTTATGCTTTTAACTTCCATGGAAGTGATTGATGGTGATTAAATTGCCTTTTCACCCCTTTTTGTCCAACTTGATTAAATGCCCCATTTGATAGGTAGTCAAATGGGTGAACTTAGTCAAATTGATTAATCAATAATTACAATGTCCATTCATATGACAAACCTTTAGTCAAAATGGACATTTCACTAGTGAAAAACAATTAATTAGCCAACTTGGATAGCTTGAAAAACCATGTTTTTCTACTAGTGAAAGATTGCTAAAAAAATAAATGCAACATTTTGTTGTGACTATTATAGGGTTTTACACAATGTTGTCCTAATTCTAAATGAAGTTACACTATTACAAAATGTGGGTGTAGTCCACTAGTCCCCGTTCACTACAATTAGTGAATTCACTCAAAATCCAGTGAAATTTCTTGGCGTACAGCGGCACCTTTTGTTGTAGTGTTATAAATTGAGAAAAAAAATTATAGCTACTACCTTGTACATTTTGGACATTGTGTTATTGATTAGGCCATGAAACATTTAATTGGTAAATGTTCCCAACAAAATTTGGTATTCTTTAAATTGAATTTTGTTAAGGCCTATGATAGGTTTTTTTAAAGACATTCTACTTTTAGCCACGAGAAAGGTATGGATCATTGAAGACTTTATGAACATTGTGAACTTGTACTCTTCCAAAATGTAGAATCATGCATAAGACTTAATAGAGGCATTAACTTAGTCCTTTCCTATTAAAAGGGAGGTGATGCAAGGTTGCCCTTTGGCCTTTTAACTTTTCTTAATAGTGAGTGAAATCATAAATAACATGGTAAAATAAACAACAAACATGGGTATGATAAGAGGAATCAAAATGTTGGGCAAGGAAATGGATTAAATTTTGTTCCAATATGTTGACGATATTACCTATAGAAAGATAGAATGACTAAATAATCAAGGCAAAAAAAAATAATAAATAAAAACAACTTTCAAAAAAAAAAAAAAAAAATTTTTTTAAAATTCCTTTTTTTTAAAAAAAAAAAAAATTTTTATTTTTTAAAAAAACTAAAAAAAAAAAAATTTTTTTTTTTTTTTTTTTTTTTTTTTTTAATTT
>Ga0116231_10012570_pt1 | contig 12370 bp, 8 predicted proteins | sample S1TSphgellanicum_2_FD_89695 | JGI IMG/M metagenome (GOLD analysis project Ga0116231, IMG submission 89695) | Host-associated microbial communities from peat moss isolated from Minnesota, USA - S1T2_Fd - Sphagnum magellanicum MG | ecosystem: Host-associated > Plants > Peat moss > Unclassified... | reverse complement strand
GTGGTCTTCGGCATGCCCAAGGAAGCGATCAAGCGCGGCGCCGTCGAGCGCACGGTGCCGCTGTCGGCCATCAGCCGGGAAGTGCAGGCCTACGGTAGTTCGGGCTGACAGTACGCTCAGCCAAAAGGCTCACCCTCTCCCCCTGCCCCTCTCCCGCGCGGAGCGCGGGAGACGGTACATCAGGCGCGGGCGACGTCGAGCTTGAAGGTGCTCACGATCGTGGCCAGCTGCGCGGCCTGGACCTTCAGGCTTTCGGCGGCGGCGGCGCTTTGCTCCACCAGGGCGGCGTTCTGCTGGGTGACGTTGTCGAGCTGATTCACGGCGTCTCCTACCTGGCTGATGCCGCTCGATTGTTCCGTCGTGGCGCTGGCGATCTCCTTGATCAGATGACTCACGCGCTCGACCTGGCGCACGATCTCGTCCATCGCGGTGCCGGCATGGCCGACCTGGCGCGCACCCGCCTCGACCGTCACCACGCTCGCGCCGATCAGCGCCTTGATCTCCCTGGCGGCATTGGCCGAGCGGCCGGCCAGGCTGCGCACCTCGGTGGCCACGACCGCGAAGCCGCGCCCCTGCTCCCCGGCGCGCGCGGCTTCGACCGCGGCGTTGAGCGCGAGGATGTTGGTCTGGAAGGCGATGCCGTCGATGACGCCGATGATGTCGGCGATCTTATTCGAGGAATCGGCGATCTGGCGCATGGTGTCGATGACCTCGCCGACCGCGACGCCGCCCTGGCTGGCGGCCTGGGTGGCGCCGAGCGCCAGCTGGTTGGCCTGCCTGGCGGTCTCGGCGTTGGTCTTGACCGTGCTCGACAGCTCCTCCATCGACGCGGCCGTCTGCTCGAGATTGCTCGCCTGCGTCTCGGTGCGCTGGCTCAGGTCGGCATTGCCCGTCGCGATCTGCGCCGATCCGGTGGCGATGCTGTCGCTGCTGCTGCGCACCTGGGTGACGATGTCGCTCAGGTTGGTGCACATCCGCTGCAGGGCCTGCAGCAGCTGGGCGGTTTCGTCCTTGCCCTCGGCATCGATGTGTCCGCTCAGGTCGCCATCGGCCACGGTCGAGGCGAATTGCACGGCCCGGTGCAGCGGGCTGGTGATCGAGCGGGTGATGAACACCGCGGCGCCGATGCCCATGGCGAGCGCGGCAGCCACGAGCAGCGCGAGCATGATCTTGGCTTCGGTGTAGGCCGACTGGGCCTCGCGGGCCTGGTCGGCAGATAGCTTGACGTTGTAGTCCCACCACTTCGTGACCGCCGCGAGGAAGACCTTGTACGACTGCGCGGCGGGCCCGGTCATCAGGTGGCTTGCCTCCGCGCTCATGGCCGGGTTGCTGGTGCTCTGGCGCGACAGCAGGCGGATCTTCTCCCACCAGCCATCGACGGCCTGCAAGGCAACACGCACGGCTTCGAGGTCGTGCTTGTCCTCGTCGTCGGACACCAGATCCTTGGTGTACTTGTCGAGGTCGTCCTCGACGGACTTGCGGCTGGTGGCGATCCGCGTGTCCAGCTCGTCCCGCTCGGACTCGCTGCTGGCCATGATGTGCTGGTACTTGAGGATGCGCAGATCGGCCATGCCGAGTGCGACATGTTCCTCCGCCTCGAAAGAGGGCACCAGGCTGTGGACGAAATACTCCGTGTTGCCGTAAAGCCGGTGCATCTGCCAGGAACTGTAGGCGGCAAGCAGAGCAAGGAGGGCGAGAACGACGCCGAAACCCGCGGCAAGCCGTGCGCCGATCTTCAGATGGGAGAGCATGTTTCTTTCCTTGATTCTTCGGCAACCTACGGATCGTTGCCGGGTACGTCCGACGGGATTCTATAGAAATTTATCTCCGTAAATTTACCAACATAAGTTATTTATTGTCGTCAGAAGAATGTCTGATTGCCCCGGCAATTCGCGGCAAGCGGCCCTGCGCGGCCTGGCGCCCGCGGCGGGCTCCGATGGCCGGCAGCGCATCTAGAACTTGAACAGCCCTTCGAGTGCATAGGTGAGCAGCGACCTGCCCCTGCCCTGCGCATCGAGGTCCGAGAACACCGCGTTGCTGGCCCGGTCGCAGCGGATCTCGGCGCGGACCTCGACATGGTCGCCGGGGAGCCAGGACAGCGCCGTGGTGCCCTCGCGATAGTTCGTTCCGCGTGTGCCGAAGTGAAAGCCATCGGGGTCCCGGAAGAACTCGCCGCGGACGGCCAGGCGCCAGTTCGGCGTGAACAGGTAGCTGCCGTACAGCGCGGTCCCGTCGTAGTGGGCCTGGATGCCCGTGGCTGCAGGGACGAGCGCCGTGAAGTTGTCCTGCGTAAGGTACAGGTATTCCAAGCCGAGGCTGGCGGCGTCGGTGACGGCATAGGTGCCGACGAGGTCCAGGCTGTTGCGCGTTCCGGTGGGTCCGTCGCGGAGGTTGGCACCGCCCGTCACGCTCGAGGCCTTGCCCAGGTAGTCGGAGATGGTGGCCGTGAGCGGCTTGATCGGGTGCAGGCACAGGCCCAGTTCCAGCGTCCTGCCGCGGCTCGCGGAGCTGACCTGGTCCCAGCCGTTGTTGACGCCGCCGCACAGGCTGACGGCCTCGTTCAGGGCGTAGGTGGTACGCACGCCGGTGTGCGTGAACGGTACCGCCCCGAAAAGGATCGAACGCGAGTAATACGCGTTCGTGGGTGCCCAGATGAACTCCGAACCCTGCAGCGACGTGTACTTGCCCACGATGGTGGTCCACGGGCCGCTGGCGTACTGGCCGAAGGCCTGCGTGAGGTCGAACTGGCCGCTGGCGCCGGTGAACGGATAGGCGGCAAAGATCGGAACGTCGGTGCCGGCGGTGACGTTCAGCAAGCCGCCGAAGCCCTCCGCGGGTTGCCGTGCGATCTGCACGCCTGCCTGGTGGAGCGTGACCGAGTCGTCCTGCGAGTCGAACACCCGGTCGGAAAACGCCGGCGCCTCGATGTTGCGGTTGGCGTGGCCGTAGGCGGCGTCCAGGTACCCGCTGGCGGTGATCCCGGATGCCTCGAGCACCTTGTCCACGGTCGGAATGGGCGGCGCGGCCGGCGCGGCGGGGGCGACGTCGTCGGCCGCCGCCACCGGTGCGGCGTGCAGCGCCAGCACCATGACGGACATGAAAAGGAGCGCTACAGGGAGTCCCTGGTGCCGCAGGCGTCGCGAGTAGCTGGTATGGCCGCCGTTACCGGTAAGCCGTTGCGCGGCACCGGATGGGAGCGCGCTCGCGGTGATCGATCGGATGGCATGGCGCAATCGGGGTCCCCTCGACGTTTGACGGCGTGTGCGCCTTGCCAGGACCCTGCCGGGGCCGGCCAGCGCTTCGCGTTCATCAATTTGTCGTCGGAATCCCGGGACTCTTTATGCCTTAAATGATTTCTGGCGTTATATATCGCCAAAGCATCGATTTAAATGATGGTCCGGTTGGGATATAGCTTCCGCAGCGCCCTATCTCACGAAGGCGGCGCGACACGCGTCGTTGGATTTTCTTGGACCCGTTGCCCGGGCCCGGCGGTTTCGCGAGGAGCCGGCTAGCTGCGTTGCCAGCCCGGATGGCACTTGGACGCCACGAAACGCATCGGCGCCTTGACCGGGGAAGACGCGGCGGCCGGCGCAGACGCATCCGGCGCGCCGGCAGGCCGCGCAGCAGCCGTCATCTTTGCCGGCTGCGGTGCTGCGGAAGCCGAAGACGCAGCCGCCGCGTGGGCCGTCATCAGCAGGCTTGCGGCGATGGCGCCCGTTAGGCTCAGGCCTGAATGGATCTTCGACACGATGCGCCCCCTTCCGATACCGACGCCGTGATGGCGCTTTCTTGCTACTGCTTTGGCGGTATGTTGGATGAGTTGGGGGGTAATTTCAATGCTATTTCTGCGCTTCCTTGATCATTTGTTGTGCAAGAGCCACGGGCGGGGCGACAAAGGAGCCAATGGCCACCCGCGGCGCCGATGGACTCCGCGGCACAAATGGCGCCACGTTCAACGGCCGCCCGCGCGCGGCGATCGACGCAGCGCCCGGATTGGCTAGGGGATACGGAAGACGGCGACCGATTCGGCCAGCTTGCTCGAGTCGCCCTTGAGGCTGGCGGCGGCGGCGGCGCTCTGCTCGACCAGCGCGGAATTCTGCTGGGTGACCTGGTCCATCTTGGACACGGCATCGGTGACCTGGCTGATCCCCTGCGACTGCTCGAGCGCCGCGGTCGAGATCTCGGCGATCAGGTCGTTGACCCGCTTCACCTGGCGGACGATCTCGGCCATCGACGAGCCGGCCTCGTTGACGAGGTGGCTGCCGGCATCGACCTTCTGCACCGATTCGGAGATCATGTTCTTGATCTCGCGCGCGGCCTGCGCGCTGCGCTGCGCCAGGTTGCGCACCTCGCCGGCCACGACCGCAAAGCCGCGGCCATCCTCGCCGGCACGCGCCGCCTCGACCGCGGCGTTGAGCGCGAGGATGTTGGTCTGGAACGCGATGCCGTCGATCACGTTGACGATCTCGGCGATCTTGCGGCTGGACGAGAGGATGTCCTCCATCGTGTGCACGACCTGGCCGACGACGTTGCCGCCCTTGTCGGCAGCCTCGGAGGCGAGGTTCGCGATCTGCGTGGCCTGGCGCGCGTTCTCCGCGCTCTGGCGCACGGTGCTGCTGATCTGCTCCATCGAGGCGGCCGTGCGCTGCAAGGACGAGGCCTGCTCCTCGGTCCGGTTGGACAGGTCCTGGTTGCCGGCGGCGATCTGCGCCGACGCGGTGGCGATCGAATCGGTGCCGCCGCGCACGTTGGCGATCAGCTCGGCCAGGCCGCGGGTCATCTCGCTCACGGCGGCCAGCACGCTCTCCTGCGCATCGGGCGCGACCTCGATGCGCTGGGACAGGTCGCCGCGTGCGATGCCGCGCAGTACCTCGCGGGCATAGGTGGGCTCGCCGCCGATCTGGCGCCAGATGCTCGACACCAGCAGGAAGGAGCCGCCGCCGAGCACGGCCACGACCAGCAGCGCCGCGACCATCATCGCCCAGCCGGCGTTCTGCACCCCGCCCTTGGCGTTGGCGAGGCTATGGTCGAAGCCGTCCTTGGCGCCGGCCTGGACCTGGGCCACGTCGGCGCGCAGGGCCTTGAGCGTGTCCTGCATCTTGGGCACGGCCAGGGCCGCGTCGCCCGGGGTCACGCCCAGGATGATGCGGGCCGTGCTGCCGGCGGCCGTGTAGTAGGCCTCGAAGCTGGCGGTGAGGTGCGCGACCTCGTCGTGATGCGCCGTGCTCTTGTCCATCTCGGCCAGCAGCTTGCGCATCTCGCCGGCCACGGTTTCGGCGTCGTTGAGGTGTTCCTTCTCGCCCTGGGCGACGGCGCCGGTGATCAGCGCCTGCAGGCTGTCGAGGCGATCGGCGAACAGGTTGGCATGCGACAGGTACGGGTAGTCGTCGTTGCCCAGCGTGTTGACCGCCGTGGACGCCGTGGCGGAGATCGTGCCGATCACCACCCCGCTGACCAGGAAGATCAACGCGGTGATCGCCGGGAGCATCCATATGCGCAGCTTCAAACTCATTTCAGTACCTCTTGGCGGTGGTGTTGGAGAGCGCTGCTGCGATTGCGGGGACTACTTGACGACCTTGACCGACGCCACCGCGGCGCCCGCGGAGACGTAGCCGATCGCGTTCTTGTTGTCGCTGACGGCCTTGATCACCTCGGCTTCCGAGTCCACGATCTTGGGCGGCACGGCCTTGCCGGAAAAGGCCATCTGCGCCCAGAGCGCGCGCGTCTGGCTGGGCGACTTGTCGAGCGCGCCCTTGTCGAACGCGGCGCGCACCGGGTTGCCGTCGGGCAAGGCGATGCAGGCCACGTTGCCACCGCCGGCCCAGGACTTGACGTCGCCGCGATAGGCCTTGGCGGCGAAGTCCTTGTCGACGGCGTTGCCGTTGTCCTTGTTGACGATGATCACGTAGTCCTCCGCCTGGGCGGCGTAGGGCAGCGCCAGGAGCGCGGCCGCAAGCAGGCAGGCAATTGCATTTCTGCGCATGGCGTCGCTCCTCAGAACATGAAGTTGAGTTGGGCGGCGAACAGCTGCCAGTTGAGCTTGCCGGTGCCGATCTCGGTCTCGCCAGCGCTCACGGGCAGCGCGTAACCGTGGTTGAAATTGTCCTCGACCCGGAAGTTCATGTTCTGCGTGAGGCGCCGGTTGATGCCCACGACGATCGTGCGCTGGAAGTAGCTTGGATTGGAGGACTGGTTCTGGTCGGTGATCACCGAGTCGTAGCGGGTGTAGGGCGTCCACGCGCCCAGCGGCAGGCCGACCTGCAGGTACCAGGCGTGCGACACCTCGTCCGGGAAACCGTCCTGGCCCGGATACTTGTGGTGGTTGAATTCGGCCTTCACGTCCAGGTTGTCGCGGACGAAGTCGACCGACGCGATCCAGCGGTTCTCGAAGCCCTGTTCGTTGGGGATCTGCCCGTTGTCGGCGGTCGACTCCACCTTGGTCTGGTTGGCCGACAGCAGCAGGCGCAGGCCCGGATACGGCGTTTCCCACGTGACCTTGCCGCCGATCACGTGCAGGTCGTTGGTGAACGATTCGAGGTTCTGCATCTGGAACTGGTTCGGATAGGCGGGCGTGAACAGGGGGGCGTCGGGGGTGTAGATGTTGCCGGCGAAGCCCTGCAGCGTCAGGCGCCCGTAGTGGCTGAGGTCGATGTTGTAGTCCACGCCGACGCCGTTGTAGGCGTCGTACGCGAAGTCGGCTTCCTCGGAATAGGCCAGCGGCTTGCCCACCGACATCTGCAGCGCGCGCGTGTCGATGTATTCGTTGTAGATGCCGTACGGGAACTTGATCCGGCCCGCCTTGACGGTCAGATCGTCGGTGATCGCGTAGTCGACGAACATCCAGGTGAAGCGCACGTTCTCGGTGGTGGTGGCCTGCAGCTGCGCCCAGAGCTTGGATTTGTCGTTGATCGTCACAGAAGTGACCAGGCCCAGGAAGTTGTTGTCCCAGGTGCCCGTCGGGCCGGACTGCTCGAAGCTGTTGGACGTGCTCTTCGAGTAGTCCTGGTTGCCGAAGCCGTGCACGCTGAAGCGGTCGTCGTCGGCGCGTGCCGGGCTCAGGGCAGCCAGCGTCGTGACGGCCAGTCCTGCAAGTGCGAGCGTGTTTCGTGTGCGATTCATCGTCTCCCCTTGGGTCTTTATTTCAACAGGGGACGATTTTGGCGCTGTGTAAACCTATGGCATCTAGGGATAAGAACCTTGAATTTGAGTCATTTATGATGAATTAGTCTTTCAAGTGATTGTATTCAAAGAGAAAAGTGAAGGAGAGAACCTTGCCCGGGAACCCGGCGGAGGTCCGGAACCGCGATTTCCTGAGCCGCAACGGTCGAGGGCTTCGCGTAGTGATTGCGTAGTGCGAAAGCCGCCGCCCGGGGCCGCGTCGTTGGCTAGCGCACAGACCCGGAAGATCCACGATGCGAGCATGGTCCCGCTGGCGGGATCGGATCATCGCTGCGAGGGCCGATCGGGCGCTGGCCAGCGAATCCGCCCTCTTTCCCAAGCGCCTGGACAGTACCGCTCCGCTGCCAGGCGCTTTCTTTTGCCTGCGTGAGGCGGGGCCGGGGCCGGGGTGAGCCGGCGCACGACCGGCCTGCGTACCGGATCGTGCCTATCCGCGATCGATGGACGATCGGTATCGGGGGATCAGAACTCCTCCCAATTGTCCGCTGCAGCCCTTGCCGGTAGCGCCGGCGCCGTAGCCGGCGCCGTCGCCTTCGCTGCCGCGCGTTCGTGGCTGCGTGGCTTGGCCACCGGCGCGGACACCTTAGCGGCCACGGCAGCAGACGCCGCGGGCGCCGCTGAAGTGCGCTTCACCGCAGGACGCGCCGGCCTCGATTGCAGGCGGAAAACCGATACCGCCGCTATAAGGCGGTCGGCCTGCTCCTTCAGGCTGATCGCGGCGGCCGCGCTTTGCTCTACCAGCGCGGCATTCTGCTGGGTACTCTGGTCCATCTGCGTGACCGCTTCGTTGACCTGTCCGATACCCGCCGATTGCTCCATGGCGGCGCTCGTGATCTCGGCGATCAGGTCCGTGACCTGGTTGACCTGGGAGACGATATCCTTCATCGATTCTCCGGCGTTGATCACCAGGTCGCTGCCATCACTGACTTTCTTCGCGCTTTCGTTGATCATTCCCTTGATTTCGCGCGCCGCCTGGGCGCTTCGATGGGCAAGACTGCGCACTTCCCCGGCCACGACCGCGAAGCCCCGGCCCTGGTCGCCGGCGCGGGCGGCCTCCACGGCCGCATTGAGCGCCAATATGTTCGTCTGGAACGCGATGCCGTCGATGACGTTGGTGATATCGGCGATCTTGCGGCTCGATGCCGTGATGGCTTCCATCACGGCGACGACCTGGTTGACGGCGTCGCCACCGCGCGCCGCGGCCTCGCTGGCCGAGGCTGCCACCTGGTTCGCCTGCTTGGCATTGTCGGCACTTTGCTTGACGGTGGCGGTCAATTGCTCCATCGACGCCGCCGTCTGTTGCAGCGCGCTGGCCTGTTGTTCCGTCCTCTCGCTCAGATCCTGGTTTCCGGAGGCAATCTGGCCCGAGCCCGTCGCGATGCTGTCGCTGCTCTCGCGCACCTGCTCGACGATGCGCAACAGGCTGTCGCGCATCTCCTTCATGCCCATGATCAGGCTCGCGGTGTCGTCGCGCCGCGTATCGATCTCCACGGCAAGGTTGCCCGTGGCGATTTCGCGCACGACCCGCGCCGCGTAATCGGGTTCACCACCCAACTGGCGGGTTATCGAACGCGCCAGGAAGGCTATGCCCAGCCCCGACAGCAGCAGGGCGATACCCGACAAGCTCAAGAGCAGCAGCATCGTGCTTTCATAGGTCGCCTGGGACGCCTGCCCTTGCGCCACGATCAATTCCCGCTCCACCTGCAGGAACGCGTCGATGCCTTTGAGGTAATCGAGCTGGCGCGGTCGCGTTTCCTCCAGCAGCAGCTTGCCTGCGGCCGGCTTGTCGCCTTTCCCTGCGAGCGCGGCAAAGCGCATCTCGCTCTCGCTGTAATGCGTGCGCGCTTCCTGCAGGTCGGCCAAGGTCTTCTTGCCCAGCTCGCGTTTGACGTGTTCCTTCAGCCAGTCGATGATCTTTCCCCGAATCGCGCGCTCCTCCTTCAACGCGGCGAGCGCGTCCTCCAGCTGATGGGGATCGTTCAAATCGAGCGCATCCGCCGCGAGCCGGGAGCTGCGCATCAGGCTCATCTTCCAATCCGACACTTTTTCAATTTTTGGAACCAGGTCCGCAGTGACGTACGTCACCTCGCCGTGCAGGCTGCGCAGCGCGGCCAGTGCGATCGCCAGGACGACCGCCAGGCAGAAAATGGTCGCGCCCACGACCGTGGCGATTCTTCGACCTACCCGCATATCTGAGAATCGCATTACGGTACTCTCGACAAGGTTATGCGGACGCAACGACCGCGTGGTGTTTTATTTCTATAGAAAGACATTTTATGGTCGTGTTTGCGTATCGATATCATCTACTGCGCATTAATAGTCGTACAAATCAAATCTTTGCTGACCTTCGGGGCATCCCCCCAGCCCTCGCTGGGGGACCTTTATTCATCAATTAAAACAATAAATTAGTTGATCCTTGGCAATGGCCTTGATCGATGACAAGGTATAAATGATTCAAGTTAGTTCGTTTATTTCTATTGCCGCCGATTTATTGGGCAAATTGAATTACAAATACGTGGGCGCCTCCGGCGCCTGAAGGGTAGACGCCATGGCCAACCACAGACCATCACCAACCGGGTAAGCGTGAGCATAGGAATCGTCAGCCACGACGAGATGAGCTCGTGCTGGAACGAAGCGGGCGATCGGTAGATTCGTCGAGCGTGGGGGCAGGCCGCAACGAACGCGCGCAGCAGGCGCGTCGATCGGCGATGCGGAGCGCACCTTGCCATGGCCCGATATCGCCGGCATCGACACCGATGACGTGCGCGCGGGTCGAGAAGCTGATCGAACTGCTGCGTGGGCAAGCGCTGGCGGCGGCCGACTGCTTCAACGATTGCTCGTCCGCGCTGCGGCACGACCTGGGAGAGCAGGCGTTCGCGCGCTTGCGAGGGCAGGTGGAACGATTGCCGTTCCGGGAAGCGCTGGATACACTCGAGGCGTCTCCCGCACGCTAGGCTGTCTTTTTGTCCATGTCCGATGGCCCGCGCTCCTATACGACGGTAAGCGTCGCCAAGCGGCTGGGCGTGTCGCTGCAGACGGTGCAGCGCTGGGTCGACGCCGGTCATCTCCGGGCATGGAAGACGCTGGGCGGGCACCGGCGTATCGATGCGGCGAGTGCCGAGATCCTGTTCGAACGCCAGCAGCAGGCGATCGGGGACGCGGCATCGGTCCGCGCGCTGGCGCGGTCGCCCGATACCGACGCGACCGACGGTCGGTCGACCGAGGCCCCGTCGAGCGCGGCCCGGCGAGGTCCGGTACGGGTGCTGGTAGTGGAGGATGACCCGGCGGACATCGCGCTCGTCACCGGTCTGCTGCGTAGCGTGCTCCCGGATGCCGATATCGCGATCGCCGGCGACGGCTTCCAGGCGCTCGTCGATGTCGGCCGCCGCGCACCGCAACTGCTCGTCGCCGATGTACACCTGCCCCACATGGACGGCTTCGAAATGCTGCGCAGCCTGACCATCGCCGGCTCCCTGCGCCCGGCGACGATCATCGCCATGTGCGTACTGTCCCAGGGCGAACTGGCGCAGCGCGCCAGCCTGCTGCCGCAGGTGCATTTCCTGACGAAGCCGCTGGACCGGGAACAGTTCCTCCAGACGGTGGCGCGCAGCATCTGACATCCGCCGGCCCCGGGCGGAACCCCCATCTCAAGGAGGAGAAGCACCTCCCCTCTCCCGCGCCAGCGGGAGAGGGGCGGGGGAGAGGGCGGCAGCTTTGGAGCGGTGCCAGTTCCGCCACCCTCACCCCCAGCCCCTCTCCCGCGAGTCGCGCGGGAGAGGGGAGTTTTTTCCTCACCGTTGGCGTGCACCAATACCCCCGCTTTGATGCTCCGGCATTGATTTAGCACCGGAAACACCGTTGCGGTTGGTTTGGATGATTTGGATGTTATTTAAGGTGCTTACTGGATAACCCCCGTATCCACGCGGAGCATCTAATTCGACATCCCTTCCAGTTGGTGATCACCGAAGCACGTCGGTAGGTGACGCCGAACTTCGATGAGCGCCGGCTTGGCGCGATTCGAATTGCACCAGGCTTTGGCGGGGGCGCTGGCGGCGTTACCCACGTCCGGCCGTATCCACCCCATCCCGTTCAGGAGAACCCGCATGTCCCTCGTTCGCAAGGCCACGGCTGCCAAGTCGACCACGCCCGCTTCCGTTCCTTCGACCGCCGGCCTCACGCTGGGCAACGTCTCGCGCGACGCCGATGCGCAACGCAAGCGCGCGCGCACGCTCGCCAAGCAGCAGCAGGCGTCCGAACGCGTCGCCAGCGCCGCCACCGAGCTCTCGGCCGGCATCAACGAGGCGGCCTCGGCCGCCGAGGAACTCAAGCGCGCCGCGACGCAGATCGCCACCGGCGCGGAAGAAGCTGCCGGCGCGGCGCAGGAATCGCTGGCCGCCCTCAACCAGGTCTCCAGCGCGATCACGCGCCAGTTGAATACCGCGGGCGTGGCCAAGACCAAGGCCGAGGGCATGATGGCGCTGACCGGGCGCGTCGATGGCGAGGTACGCGCCACCGTCGGCAACATCACCACCGCGGCGCAGCGCCAGGCCGAATCCGTGAAGATGGTCGCCGAGCTCGAGCGCCAGGCGGCCAACATCGGCGACATCGTCAAGGCCGTCGCCCGCATCGCCGACCAGACCAACCTGCTGGCGCTCAATGCGGCCATCGAGGCGGCGCGCGCGGGCAAGCACGGCAAGGGCTTTGCCGTCGTCGCCGACGAGGTGCGCACGCTGGCCGAGTCGTCCGAAAAGAGCGCCGGGCAGATCCAGGAACTGATCGGGCAGGTCCAGGGCGAGGTCAAGACCATCGCCACCGAAATCAACCAGGCGGCGGCCCTCGTCAATGCCGAGGTGGAAAAGAGCGCCACCATCCTGGAGCAACTGACGAAGATCAGCGGCGACGCCACGCAGATCGCCAGCGGCGCCGCCGACATCGCCGCCGCCGCGGTCCAGGGCAACACCGCCGCCCACCAGGCCCTCAAGGGCGCGGAGCAGATCGCTGCCGCCGCGACCCAGCAATCGGCCGCCTGCGAGGAGGCCAACAATACGGTGTCCGAACAGACCACCGCGCTGCAGCAGTGCGAGCAGACCTCGCGCGGCCTGTCCGAGATTGCCGAGGAACTGAAGAACTCGACCGACATCGCCAAGAGCGCGGAGGAAGTCGCGTCCTCGGCCGAGGAACTTTCCTCCGC
>Ga0116231_10012569_pt1 | contig 12371 bp, 8 predicted proteins | sample S1TSphgellanicum_2_FD_89695 | JGI IMG/M metagenome (GOLD analysis project Ga0116231, IMG submission 89695) | Host-associated microbial communities from peat moss isolated from Minnesota, USA - S1T2_Fd - Sphagnum magellanicum MG | ecosystem: Host-associated > Plants > Peat moss > Unclassified... | reverse complement strand
TGAATATTATCATTCCTTGAAACATGTGCACAATCAGATTTCTCACCATAACACATTCTGAAGGACTTCCACAAATTGACACAAAAACCAGCCTTGCTTGTCAATGTGAAACATCTGCAAAGACATATTCAACAACATCAGTCCTCTTATTTTCTCAGCCACTCTATCAGTGTAGCTTGCAGCCCAACTATCCTTGTTTATCAAGTCCCACAATCTAGCTTTAAATCCTATAACCATGACATTAAGATGGTAGACAATTCCAACAGGTTGTCAGCATGTCAAACTTTATCACTCCAAATATGATACAAATGATGCGATGGGTGTACATAATTGTTTTTATCTCACCAACAAAAAGTGTGGTGAAAATTGGAGTAATGTTGTGCTTGTTCTATCGTCTGTTGATAAAAGGGGTTTAGTTCTCATGTTTGATGTTCCAAACCATAAAGAAATGACAAACAAGAGGATGAATAGAGGAGGGAAGAAGGGGGGAATGTGAGCCAATATGCCATTAACAATCATGCATGTGTTGCAACATGCAATTGCCATGTTCACCTCACTTTCCATGCCCACCCACTTTGCTATTTAGTGCTAGCACAAAACTCCCAATAGGAACAAAGTCATGAAAATCATTCAAAGTAGAGCAAACAAGGAGGAAACAAGCAATGATCATTTGAAGTCCATGAAAATCCAATCATGAAATGTGTATATTCAAAATCCTTCAAATGGTGGAAAAAACTTGCAAAAGATGTTGCTCCACAAGATGAAAACAAAACCTAAAAACAATCTTTAAATCATTCTTGGACTAACTTTGGAGGAAAAAAATTCAAGATATGTTTCACATGAAACCACACATTCCTACTAAGAGATTTCCTTGGAAGCCTTTTTTTCTAAATTCAAGATCTTTTCCCCAAATGAAAATTTACTAAACGAAATAAGATAGAAACACAAAAAGGCATGTTGGGAAGAAAAAATAACATTGACGAAGAAATTTGAAGTCTTTGAAAATGGTTTTCAACATATTCTTAACTTCTTGTAATTTTTCATTTTGGATGATTCTACATCATCATAAGATTTATTGGCTCTATCAAGAGGCTTTGGGAAAACACTTCATAAGGTTGACTACCTAGTTTGAAAGGATAAGTGTGAAGGCCACTTTTTGTTCCACCAAGTGGTAAAATGTGATGTTTCTACCAAGATTTTTTGTGAAAAACTCTACATAAGGTTGGCTAATTAAATTGAAAGGAACTATGGGCCATATTTTTGTTCCACCAAATGATGAAATGTGATGGCTCTCTCAAGAGGTTTTGTGGAGACACTTTGTATGATTGGTTAACCAAGTTGAAAGATAAGTGTGAGGGTAGGTTAGTTGATAGGTGAATAGGAAGGTGGCTGAGTAGGTGGATAGAATCGGTTAATACACTATGCCAAAACATGACATCTATAACTAGAACAAAATATGTTTAATGATCAAACCTAGTCATGTAATTGTATAATCTACCAATAATCATGGATTTCTATTCTTCAATATGATTACATGATAACCTATTTGGCTAAGAATTAGGTCATTTGGGAAGTTATTAGATTTTGAAATTCAAAACCAATTGGTTATGTTATTAAATTTAATACATAACAACTAAACAAACTTTATTAAATTTTTTAGATACAAATTGAACCTAGTGGCCACTAGGTTGTCAAAACACTTCATGTAATTTTTTCAACAGTCTTGAAACAAAAAATCCATTATGAAAAAAAAAAAAATCTTATAAACCTTAATAAAAGAATAGCCTAAATTGGAGGCATTTGAAATGAATTGAACTTGCTGGTCACCAAGTTGTCAAAACACTTGAACTGGCTCCAAGAATCATGGAATGAAAACTCTGCTATTAAAAAATCATTAAAATAAAACTAGGTTTTTATAAAATATGAAAGATAATGTCAAATCCTCCTAGTCTTGTGATTTTTCATGCTCATATATACAACAATATTGGCATCATCTTAAAATAAGAAATGGAGTGGCCAACATCTTTTTTTCCCTTTCAAAGTTGCAAATGACATTGCGAAGTCTGTGAACAACAATTTGAATCAACTACAAACAAAAGTTAATACTAAAAAAAAGGGCATATGAAAATATATAACCATGTAAAAAGTTATGTTAAAAAATGATTTACAAAATGGAATAAAATGAAATAATGAAATAAAATGATTTAAAATACTTAATACTTAAAGAGGGCAGGATATTGCAAACATCACCATTATCACTACCCATATACTAAAAGAACCAATAATAATTCTTCGAGGATGACTTAATCAAAGCTGAAAATACTTGACCATAAAATCGTAATGAATTTGAATTGTTTTGGCCAATGGTAATCCAACCAAAGGTGGTCACAAATGAGATGCAAGGTCTAATCATTGCACCTTGTTCTTCAACAACATTTGTCCCTTGAATGATTCAAGAAAAAGACCACTCCATTTGGATTTCTATAATGCTTGTTAAGTTCATCATCAATGAGTAATGTTTAATCTTCCTTCCCATAAGGTAGTCCACAACAACCATAATAAACGCATTTGAAATCCTTTAAATAATAATGGGACCCAAGTGATATTTGACTAGCTATCTTGGAACATTGTTCATGTCCCCAAATGAAAATAATCGATCCACAAAATTTTTAAGCATGAACATTGAAAGGACCTCCAGCACATCCTCAAGTTTCATATAAGACCAAGTTGCAACATAATTTTTTTTCAAATGCCTTCGCAAGAAAATCTTCCGCTCCATTCTAACTTCCACTTTGGCCTTGTCAACATTTCTTCCAAATAATCTAACATTTCCTTGTAGAACAGCCGAAGGTGGGAAATAACACAATAGACCATTGACACTAAAAATCAACAATTTTTTTGATCCAAGAGGTGATGAACATACACGCAGACATGTTGAACTATCTTTGGTTGTTGCTACAGGGCCCAAAGACACATTTAACTAAAACAACAACAAAATCTATTAGCAAAAAAAATTACACTTCCATGAGATGATAATGTGCTATCCAAATTAAAATAATTAATTCATGTGCTAAGAATATTAATTAGATTTTAAGTTAAATATGAAATACCAAAAAACATAATTGTATCCAAGCGGCCACTTGGTGGCCACTAAGTGACACAATTATACTAGAAAAAAAAAGGAAACAAAATAAAGCAAATATTAAACTACATGCACGAGGTGTTTAGTGGTCACCAAGCCACGTGCAAACAAAATTATGGAATGGAATATGGCAACCTAGAAACATGTTTTAGAAATCAACAATTTTCAAATGAGAAGATCTAGTTGAAAATGGCCAAGTCATATGGACAAATACATTAATTTGGACTAGAGTTAATTAACCTTGAAAAAACATTTAATGAAAACAAAGCATGCACCCATGTTAATTCAACATTTTAAACTATTCATGCATAATAATTTAACAACAAAGCAATAAATGTTTCACCTATTTTTATTCACAAATCTGGATTTAACTTTGTTATAAATAGTTTCATCACATTTCATAGAACAATGAGCATTCAATTTTTCATACTAGGGGTCACCAGGAGGCACATTTGTAATGCTACCAAAAGAATTCAATTATACAAATTTATAAACTTGCATTTTTGACAAATGTAATGATTCCAAGTATGGGAGAACAATGCCAAACAAATAATTACCATTAGTGGGAGATTCATAAAAAGTCTTGAAGAAAATGGCACTACAAGGAAGATTAAATATACTCTTGTGAAGCATGTTATCTATTAACAAAGTATTTTCAAAAGTCATACCAAAAAAAAGACGAAAGAAATCCCTTAGGTTTTTATGAAAAATAGCTTTGTCAAGCTTCTTTGGCAAGAAATGATCATTTCTGAAGTAGAAAGTCTAGTCTAGTATTCTAGAAATCGGAAGGAAAACGCGTATTTTTTTGATGATTATGTCCAAATGCTTCAAAATGTTCCTCTTCATTGTTGATGACAATATGTACATTGTGAATTTCTTTACACAAGCGAAAAGGAACTCTTTTAAGTTAAGCTTCAAAACAATAGGGCGGGATTTAGTTTGACCCTCACTAGTCGCCACAAGAACACCATTCAAATCAAAAGTCAAATGATATTCACTCACCTCCACCATAGGTTGAGTTTGCTCAAAATAACCAAAATTCATTCCAATTTGTTCATGTTGAGTATCTTCAACAAAACCAGAAGATGGTGTAAATTCTTATCTTCTGTTTTTAACAAAACCTAGAATTGTTATGAATTCTTGGTGTGTCACTTCCAACACCAGAAGTCATTACAATCTTTTGTGAAACAAAATATGTAGGTGGATTAATCTCAAGCAAATCGACCTCATCCAAGGCAACAATGCAAACAATTTTGGCTAATTGCATTTCATTTTCGATGCATAATGATCCATATACATAAGCCATAACCTATAATTTCAAAAAATCAAGCATATTGTAGAACAAATGATCCCAAGATTTCAAAAACACAATTGAAGAAAGCAAGATTCAACATGATCATATTCATTCATTCGAAACTAATAAGGGATTTTGAACTCATTGGCTAATTAGTAAAGAAATGACAAGAAAGTTACTTTTATATGAAATCCTCTCCTAAATACATTGCAAAATTCAATGTTTAACACAATTCCAAATAACAAATTGTAGGGCCACACAACCCCCATACAATATTTTCAACACATCATTAAAATCAATATTTTGAAGCATATTATCAAATTTAACTTCAACTCAATTATAAATAGTCATCTGACACCATGTTATAGGAAGAAAAATTATAGTGTTCACCATAAGAATCTAAAAGCCATCAAAATTTAGTATTTGCCCTAGTGATTTGCCATGTTGTACCAAAAGGTCTGTGCTGCACAAATGTAAACACAAAGTCACTTGTGGAATGAAAAGCCTCCAAATAGATAAGGACTTCACCCATTAGGTATTTCGGAAATATGTCTACCCTACCATTACATTTTTCAACTAGCATGACATTCTCTATTGGGCTTCTCATCATCTTTACATGATTGTGGTCTACAAGGATGGTGTTTCCAACATGCATACCTAGGACTTTATCAAATAAATCCATAAGGCACTTATGGAAAACCATCGTCTTGGGCTTGTAAAAAAGAAAGTGGTTATTCTTTTGATGTAGCTCATGACCAAAAATTTGCGAAGCATCAACATTAAACTCTATATATTCTCTCATTTCACTCAAGTAGAGTAGAATCTTGTAAGGCTTACATTTAGTCCAAATATACACTACAAACTGTTGAAGACATCTCTACATGGATTCTTACAAGTCTAGTCTAGGAATAACATAAAAAATTGCCGACAAATTTCTATACCACTCAGTAAGAGTTAAAGTGCAAGGTTTTAAAAAATTTCCTTGTCTTGCAAAAATTCCTCTCAAGCCAAACACAACATGAAGGGGACTCACCCCTAAAGGTTTTAGAAGATCATGACAATAATATTTTGGTTCAACATGTGTGAGCGCCACATCTTCATCACCAAGTTGACTGAAGCAGACATCAATTGATACCATTGCAACATTGCCTACAAATAACAAGGGTAGATCAAGTTGTAATTCCATGTACACTCCATGTAAAAAATTATAACTGAAAATATTCTAGAGAAAAAGAAAACTCACTGTCAAATATATTGTCACTTCCTTCACATTCCTAAGAAAAAAATTCAAAGGTTTGCCCAAAAGTAAGGTAAAAATTTGTAACCCACAAAGTAACACCATTAGTAAACACTAATCTCACTAATAATGGCATGGTAGTAGCCAAACGATAGCCTAAGGCACTCCATTAATTATCTTGTAACGATTACGAGGAGATTGTGGGTGAAAGGTGCCTTACTATCACCTAGCGACTACCATGCAATTGTGGGTGAAAAGCGCCTTACTATCACCTAGCAACCACCAAGCAATTGTGGGTGTAAGGCGCCTTACTATCACCTAGCAACTACCAAGCAATTATGGGTGTAAGGCACCTTACTATTGCCTAGTAGCCATTAGCCAATAAGATGTGAAAGGTGTTTCATTATCACCTAGCGGTCACTAAGCGATAAGATGTGAAAGGTGCCTTACTATCACTCATGGCCGCTAGGCAATAGTCTAGGACTACACATTATGTTTTTCATAAACTAATCATCATATAAATGAACCAAACGCATAATGTTTTATAAATTTCCTAGGGGCTGTTAGATGTTGTTTAACACACAACCTAGCTATACCCCACAAAAATGCTTGTTAAAATTATCGTTGAAAATGAGTTTTTATATTAATAACAAACAAGCTTAAAATATAACATCAAGTCCCAAGGTATATATAATAGCACAACTAGAGGAAAATCTAGTCTACTACATGGATTTAATTGAAGAACCACACATCATTAAATATTGTTCACCTACGCATATAACTGTTACATCATTACAATAATGTACATTCACTAAAATGAACTAGAAGTCAAACAATTTATTTAATCGACCTCTTTTCTATTAGCCCCACAAAACTATATGGACTTAAAATATCTAGTGGAGGTTCAACACCTCACAATTCATCACCAACTTTTTGGCTTTCATTTGCATCAATTGTAGCTAGGGTTAGCCCCAATGAAAAAACTATAGATGTATTGACCATTGACATGTTTACATATGCAAACACATCATCCTCCTTTCGCGAATCCTCTTGATCATGGCTATTCGAATCTTCAAGCGCCTCCTAGGACGGCAAAAGCATGCTTAGGTGTCTCAAAAGTGGCATTTGAAAGCCCATAATCTAACATTAGTGATTCTTTTTACAGTTTTAATAATTATCAAACCATAAATCCTATAATGATCTGTTATGCTTTTAATCATAAATATAATAAGCCAACCTATGAATATCCCTAAACATGTGATTGATAAAAAAATCCATGCAAAAGATTAAACAATTTAATGTGAAATGGACTCCTAAGGATAAAATTTATAACAATCGTGTCATTTAAAATTTTTAAAAATTAGGAAAATATATATTAGGAAAATTTCAATGCACTTCACTAATTAATTTTTCATTTGATGAAGCTTTATTTTTTATTTTTCATTTTGACACTACTTTGATGTATTTTTTGAATCCACATTTTTTCATTTTCTTTATGTGATAAGCATAGTGTTGTCATTTCAAAAGTCTATTATGAATCCATAATCTTTTTGAAATTCATCCAATTTTTTAAAGATGATTCCCATTAAAATTTATGACAACATGAATAATTAAAAATTTGATAATGTTAAATTTGAATATGGCTTTAAATTTTACATTTGTATGCAATCTAGAATAATTACAAGTGTGAACATTCAAATAGTCCCCCTGTTCATGCTTTCACCTGGCAAGCTTTCGGACTAGCTTTTCGTGTAAATGGAATTGCTTCTAGTGCTAGCAAAATTGGACTATCATCGTTTTTTAGATTTTTCTTGTGAGATCAACCTTTTTTCCTCATCAATTGGCTCTTATTCACTAGTTGGTTATAACTATTTAAAGCCCTTCTCTTGTTTTTACCTCTTATAACATAGCTAGGTTTTTTCTTATCCACCTTTGGTGGACTCAAGTGGTCAAGTGTTTAAGATTGATTCACGACTTTTTCTTCAATAGGTATGATGATAACATCTTCATTATCCTTAACATTATTTTGAGCAGCCTCTATGATCATTAGAGTCAATTTAGGCAGTTGAGTTCTAGTGTTCTAAATCACAACACCAGTTAGCATGCAAAGACACATTGAGGCCATCATCTCGCAACGGTTTCCTTCGAGATCTTTCGAAATGATTTCAAGAACCTTACAATTAGTTTCTTGATAACCAAAAGGCAGGATTAGACAAAAACATCTATATTTAGTGATCTCTATTTAGAAAACATAAAATCATATAGTCAACATGCATGAATTGGATTTACCAAGCAAACATAGGTCATAACACCTCCACCGAAGATATTCAGACAAACCATGTCGCTCAAAATTATAAGCTTTAGAACTTGCAACACTGCTTTTGACGAAACTTCATGCTTATATAATTATCAATCTTCTGGAAACATAAAAATTAGGCATTCAATTAATGCCAACAATTTCTTGTTTGTGAGAATATTGATGCCCACATTTGTTCCAATTTTACAAAGGAACAAATATGTGTACATCAGCACATGATTGTTCAATAAAGTTGTCGATTGAAATGGAACCTCTCCTTCTCATGCCATGTACTGCCCAAATTCAAATTGAATTTTGGTGACAAAAATTGACTTGCTCACAATAGTAAATAGGTTCTTAAATGATTCCCAATCACATATGCAAGCAACTACCATAAAATTGGCCTTGGCATTGAGGATTCCAATAAGAAAAGACTCCCAATTAGGGCCCTTCCAAATAATGGGAACATCTTAAATATTGTGTGTTGTACAAACGACATCAATGGTCCATATCACATTGTTTTACAAGAACGATGCTAATGATTCCTTGTCCATAACATCTCATAGGCCTAACATGTTATTAATTCTATCATACTTATAATGACTATCCAATAGAATGGCCTCTGTTGCAACATCTTCTACACTCGCACTCTGGATCCATTTTTCCAAAGAACGTTTAAACCCCAAAGGTGGAGCCTCAATTTGAGGGGTTCAATTTCAATTTTTTTGAATAGATCTTGTCATTGAACTTCAAATCCAAAATAGAGAACAACATCTTATCGAAGTTGTGCTTCTCCTTCAACGTGTGCCATTTATCATTTGAAGAGGGCTTTTGATTATTCGCCGTTGGCTTTGGATGACCAAAATGAATCATTATTTCATTTCAGATAACAACCTTCCTCTTAAGAAGCCTTGTAAACCCGTACATGGACTTTAACTTTGTGAGGCGACTTTCTGTCCCTCTACTCCCGGTTATACAAGGTGACTATGCTTGAAAGCACAAATGCTACTGGTGAAGGAAAAATGCAAGTGTAATTCTAAATGTTAGATTGCGTTTGTAATTGAAATTAAGTAGCCTGCTTCTTATACATCATTTACGATTAGAACTGATAGATATATTTTTTCAAGCTCACACACTTCACATTTTAGGACTTTATGTCAAATTGTCATTCATTTAAACCAATGCTTAAGGACTCAACACCATGTCCAACGTAGCTGCAGACCACTAGTCACTTGAAATATTGTTTCTAACACATAGGTTATTCAAATCTGGCTTGCCATAGTTCATTGGAAAGCTAACAACATGGCGCACTTTGCTACTAAATTCTAAGCTCTACAGTTGAACCAACAAAAAGTTATGCTACAAAACTCGAAAGGGTTTTACAAAGGTGATAATTCAACTTGGCTGCAGATCATCAGTCACTTAAAACATCATTTCTAACACATACATTATTCAAATCCAGCTTGTCTTAGCTCATTAGAAAGCTAATTACAAGGCACACCAACCTACCAAATCTTAAGATCTGTAGCTAAACTTGTAAGGAGTCATACTACCAAACCTGAGAGGGTTTTATGAAGTCAGTCGATTCAACTTGACTACAGACCATCAGTCACTTAAAACATCATTCCTAACACATACATTGTTCAAATCTGGCTTGCCTTAGCTCGTTAAAAAGCTAATTACAAGGCGCAACTTTCTACCAAATGTCAAGTTTTGCAGCTGAACCAGCAAGAAGTTATGCTATGAAACCCGATAGGGTTTGTGAGATTTCTCTAAAGTTCCAAGCTTCCAACACTATCACTACCCACCTCTATTCCTTCAAAACTATTACAAAATTTTCATTCTACTTTCCTTCCTTCTCCCCTCTACTAAGATTAATCATTATTTTCCTCTTCAAGAAGCTTGTGGGAACAAGTATTCAAGATTGAATGAAAATTATCTCCAAGGCAAAGAGAGAACCCTCAATGATTCGAATCCACCTTTTAAAGAGAAGGAGAAAGGAGGTGAAGGTAGATTCAAAGCTTGGTGGCCAATGGAAAATTCCATGCTTGGTGGCCAATGGAATGTTCCATGCTTGGTGGCTAATGGAATGTTCCAAACTTGGTGGCCAATGGAATGTTCCAAGCTTGGTGGCCAATGGAAGGTGAAGGAAAAAACACATTTTCACCTCTTCCATTTTCCCCCCAACAACCTTTACTTAAACCTTCAATTTTTTCCTTTGACCTTACGATTTTACTTTACCATGGTTCTAAACCGTTACTCACGCTTTCCTTTCCTTTTTCTCAATCTATAAATTACGATTGTGCACCTTAATGTAACGTCCTTCACACCTTCATTGTTGATTTGATTTTGATTGAAGATTTGACCTTTTTCCTCTCCTTGAAATTATGGCAGCACGCATGGTCACATCTTACAGGCCACAAATCGCACAAGCGAATGAAGAACCACCTCCGGAGTCATTTTTAGATCTTACCTTAACACAACATCATCGTGATGAAGAACCCGAACCTCGAGAGGTGCATGCTCGTCTGGAAGTTGAACCCCTTCGAGCCTGGTACTATCGTATTTCTCCAAATTCTCACACCCTAGTGATCTTGCTGCAAGTCAACCTCGCTTCTGGTGACGAACCTGAGACCGTTTATGAAGGTTGTTACGAAACTGAAGATACTTCTATCTTCGCATGGTCTTTAATTTTCGGTGTTAGACACTATCGTTGGTTGCACGATCCGATTCATCGACTACCTCCTAATAACAAGGCAGACTACCTGGTTCGCACCATCCGACACATCCTAAATTTCCTGCAGTTGTGAACTATCACTATGGCATAGCCCAAGATTTTACATGTACTTGCAATTCCTTGCTAAGCTTATCCCTATTATAAATAAATGTTTCAGTTATCATCAAATTCTTGTTGCCATTGGCACATTATCATATTATTTATTTAATCGTTGAATTGCCTCGAATTAACTTTATGTTCAACGGCTTGAAGATTTTTCTATTTCTATTAGACCTTTCATTAACACCCCTTCAACTGCTTCAAGAATTTCTAACATCCTTGCTATTCCCTAAATACCATAACAAGACTAATGTTGTGTTGAACACCGCGAATTTTGGTGTCTACTTCTACCCCCAACCCTCTAGAAATTTCTCACCCCTAATTACGCAATAGAGTTTTTAAAATTATGGTTATTAACCTTTGTTGAAAAAAAGAACTAATCCAACTCCTTATTCGCCAATAACACATTTCAGAAAAGAAAGCAACCCCCCTACGCACCAAGCGCATTCATCATTCCCTATGAAGTCGCTAAAAGCCCTTAATAACCTTACCCCACTCAAATAACCCTAATGCAACTCTTAAAAATTGAAACTACCGCACATGGTTGTGTTAGTATGGTTCACAAACTTGGGCTCCTTCCTTTGGTTGGATGCTCCTCCTGAATTATCATTTTCGCAAGTAGCCCCCGTGCCAACTTCTCTAGCTGAATTTCCTTTATATTTGCTAAACAACCGAAGGTGGATTTGTAAATCAATTTTGGCAGATATGTTGGTACATCTCTAGATCCATCAAGGATGTTGCACCTATCCCATTCAAGGAAGATACTTTGCCACAACTAGAACACCACATTTATCAATAGCAAGATGTTCATGCATTCCTTTGTGGATTCCATGATTAGCATGGGTTTCAATGTCTTTTCAAATTTGTACACAACATGCAAAACAACAAGAAGGATTAATAATATAAGTAAAAACAAAGGAATACTACATAACATAATGTGATCTTTTGAATATTTTAATTTCGTCAAAGTGTCAAAGAAAAGCATCCAAATTTGGACATGGCCATTCATAAGCATCCCAAATCTGACATGCACATGCAAGGTTCTCCCTATAAGAAGGTTTCATTCCAAGGTCACAATCCTTGTTCAAAGTTTTCAAGAGGTTACAAATTTTCACAAATTTCGTGTCCCACATGACAATTATTTGGAATTTATAATTGTAAATCTCTTGAACATGGTCTTTTGTATTGGGATCCTCCACTAGTTCCTATTAATGCAGTCATATTTTATTATTACATTCCTTCCAATTGTGTCATTTGCATTGTAAACAAGCAAGTATGTCAAAGAGGAACAATAATGAAAAAACAATGCACCTTTTCTACAATAATTGTGTGTTGCCTTTTAATAATAAGAAATTGATGGTTCTATATATCCTCGAACTTTATGGGCATGGCCTAGGATATTTTGGGATACTTTTGGCAATATCATGGCCTAGGATATTTTTGGATACTTTTGGCAATATCATGGCCTAGGATATTTTTGGATACTTTTGACAATATCATGGCCTAGGATATTTTTGGATACTTTTGACAATATCATGGCCTAGGATATTTTTGGATACTTTTGAC
>Ga0116231_10012566_pt1 | contig 12375 bp, 6 predicted proteins | sample S1TSphgellanicum_2_FD_89695 | JGI IMG/M metagenome (GOLD analysis project Ga0116231, IMG submission 89695) | Host-associated microbial communities from peat moss isolated from Minnesota, USA - S1T2_Fd - Sphagnum magellanicum MG | ecosystem: Host-associated > Plants > Peat moss > Unclassified... | reverse complement strand
TTTTTTTTGTATTTAAAACCCAAAAAAGTCTTTTTTTTTATTTTTTTTTTCCCTTTTTTTTTCTCTTTTTTTCTTTTTTTTTTTTTTTTTTTTTTTTTTTTTTTTTTTTTATTATTCTTTAAAGGTTTTTTTTTTTTTTTTTTTTTTTTTTGCTTTTTCTATTTTGTGACATGGAAAATTTGGTGAGTTTTATTTTCCCCCATAACTTAGCAAAATAATTAGTTGAATTTGCAATGGATAAATAAAAACAATTCCCCCTTTTTTCCCTCTTTTTTCCCTTTCTTTCTTTTTGTTGGATTATACAAAGTCTGTTTTATTTCAATTTCATGACATATTAGTTTTTTCCCCAAGAAATTAGCATAATTAGTTGAATTTGCACTAGAAAAACACAAAAGATTTCCCCCTTTTATTCTCTCTCTCTTTTCTTTTTTTTCCAAATTTCATGATATTGATCATTTGGTGAATTTTTTTCCCAAGAAATAGCAAAATTATTAGTTTAATTTGCACTAAATAAACACAAAAGTTTCCCCCTTTTGTTTTTTTGGTTCAATTATACAGGCATTTTTTCATTTAAAAACAATTTCCAAGAAATTAGCATAATTAGTTGAATTTGCACTAGAAAAACGAATAATTCCCCGGTTTTTGTTTTTCTTTCTTTCCTTCTTTCCTTTCTTTTGGTGTTGGATTATACATTGTATTTTGTCTTTTCAAATTTGGAGAATGTTTTTGCAAGAAATTGTCATAATTACTTGAATTTGCACAAGAAAGAATAAAAAATTTTCCCTAGTTTTTTCTTTTTCTTTGTTGGATTAGACAGGATTTTTTTCTTCCGTCAAATTTCTGACATTCAAAAATTGGAGAAATTTCCATAAAAAAATTAGCAAAATTAATTGAATTTATATAAGAAAAACAAAAATTTCCCATTTGTTGAGAAACTTTTGAAGAAATTAAAAATCTCTAGAATTTTGGATACTTGTTTTGTAATAACACTTTGGGGATTGACAAACTATGTGAGCCAAAGTGTGTGTGTGTGTGTGTGATTTTTTTTTAAAATTATTTATTTATTTTATTATTTATTTTTTTGGGGGTGTAGAATGTGTTTTCTTTGGGAAAACATGGTCTCTTTTGTGAAATAAAAACTTGAAAAAAAAACCAACAAAACCAACACTACCCGGTACGGTAGTTTACAGCTACAACAATTTTTGCCAATGAATTTTCATTATAATTTATAATTTAATAATTCCAATATCCATGTCATAATTTTAGGTGTAGTTACACAATGTACATAGGTTATTATGAGAAATTTCTAGCATCATAATTTGTTTACTTTAATGTCTCGAAAGTTCCCTTTGGTAAACTTTACACAAATCTTCATATTTTGTGATTTGATTATTTGACACGATCAATTGTTATGTATATTTCTTTTTCAAGTTTATTTTTTATTTTTATTTTTATTGTATAGTAGGTAAATTATATCTTTTCATTTTTATTCTTGAAAATGTTTGGTTTTTTTTTTTGCTTTATAAAAAAACCCAACTTTCTTTTTCATCCAATACTTTTTTTTAATGTAAAAAAAATAAATTCAAGTAGAACCTTTTTCTTTATGTAATCTAAGTGGATTATTAATTTAAAGTTTTCAACGATAATTTTTGTCTTGACAATTGGTAGATATGTTATTTCAATGGATTTTTAAATAAACCCTAAACCCTAAAAACCTAAAAATCATAAATAAGTCCTATAATTTAACTACATAAGTGTAAGAGTGTTCATGCCCAAGAACTTGAATGGGTTATATAATTTATTTAAATTTTTGAGTATTCAAACTTTCCCAAAATGGATTTGAAAGTGGACATGCTTACTAATGCAAACTTCCCCTACTTGGCATAAATTTGTTGAAGTTTGGTTATGGAATTTATTCCTTTGTCTTCTCGGTCCTTTTGAGTTTAATTGAATTTTGATTCAAGAATGTTTGTTTTGACAAAACTTATCTCTTGTTTTGTCAAGTCTATTACAAATCTTAGGTTCAAAATTTTCAAGTTTGTTCTTAATGTGAACCATGGTCAATCATGTCTAAGAATTATTTGGAATGTACAATTTGATTGTCAATTTCCTTCACGAAGTCCATGTAACACCTTAATTAAGTAGACCAAAAAAAATTAGAATTTTTAATATCTTTTTAGGAAACTCATGTTTGAAACTTGGAATTCTATTTTAGGTTTTTAGAAGCTTTGTAAGTGTCATGACTTTCTAGGACAACGTATTAAGTTTAATTATATTCTTGATATTTTAGACTTAAATTCTTCCAATTTTTTTTTTAAAAATTATAAAAAGGTTCTTGATGTAAAACAAGTCCCACAACTTAGTAGTGTGTACACCTTGAATTAGATCTCACAAAGAACACTTCACATTGTCTACGCTTGGAACAAATTTGCTCCAACTCATTATTACAATAAAAGCTATTAAGAAAAAAAAATGCATAACATGTAATGAACTTGGGCTCTACATTTGCTTCACACTATGAGTGATAATCAAATATTTTATTTTCTTCTTGTTTTTTATATGGCTTTCAATAATTCATCATCATTATATCAATGTTAAATTTAATTTGATTCAATATACATTTCATGGACATGAAAAGACAACATGTTTACCCTTTTTTTTTTCATATTCATGTTGATGGGTAGGGAATAGGAGTGAGATAATTATTACAAAAGAAATGAAGTACTTGTTTTTAGAATTGTCATTGGAACTGTTTGAGGAGGACCATATAATAGACTTCAAAAAAATCACCCATATATTAGTTCCTCAAAAACTTTTGTCATTGAAATTCTTCAAAATTTATTGTCAATATAACTAATATTATTGATTTTTCTTTCATAGTTTTTCTTTGGTCTTTTTTTTTTGGGTGGGGGGCATGGCCTTGTCATTATAGTAGGTTTTTCTAAGGGGGTTTTTTTTTTTGGTGGTATTCTAATTAAAAAATTAGGTATTTTTAAACAAGCTAGCAACATGGTTAAGTCTTATTGGGTTAATTATTGTATCTTTGGACCAATTAAATATGAGAGCAATATCATAACAAATAATCGAATATTGTTAAAACATTAATTATTGTATCTTTCAAAATTGTGAAATCTGTTTTGCCTCTATTTTTTTCTATTTTTTCTCAAGAGTAAATGCCTTTACATTTCCTTATTCATATATTAGAAAGCCTCCTTCAACTTAAACATTTTTATATATCCCTTTCATTGTTATTATTCTTGTCAAATTTTTTTTTTAAAAATTTGAGGAATAACTTAGGAGAACATGATATCGTAATCTAATGCATACATCATAGTTCATATCAATAATTCATTCACCCAAGTTGTATGGGATGGATGAAAATTCAATTGTTTTGTTTAATATTTTAAAGGTTTCATAACTGGAGAAGCCTTTCAAATTGTTAACTTTAAAAATATTATGATCTCAAATATAAAAAACCTTGTTATTCCTTGTTAACATATAGATTAAGGTCCATCCACTAATTAAACCCAATTGGGCTCCACACTAGTGCATACTACTAGTGATGGGTAATTGATTAAAAAAATGAATTGATTTTATGAAAATTAAATTCCATTCCATTCAAATGAACATATTCGATGACATTGCATGCAACTTGAATTGAACAATAATAATTCAAATTTAGTTGAAGAGAAATGAAGTGTAAATTGATGTGAAAGATACTGAAAATATATGCTTATGATTATAGTGTTGAAACAAAAAACTTTAGAAAGACAAAGATTTAAAACAACACGTTTCCATTCCTCCATACTTGGGAATTGATTAAATAGGAACTTTTGAAAAATTAATTTATGAAAGGTCGTCATTGGAATTTTATACATTTGTCCCAAATTTTTTATTTTTTAAGTTATTGGAATAGCGTCATTGGCAAGGACCCTAATAGATGGTGAAACATTTGAATGGATTGTGGTCTTCTTTTAGATTCTTACTATAGTTGACAACCTAGATAGCATCTTGGTATAAGTATTTGTATTTTCTTCTTTCAAAAAATTGCAAAAAAAGACCTTCAAAAGAACCTTCTTTAATGCGATTTTATCTTTTTTGAAAAAACATTCATCAAGACCAAAAAAATCCTTGACTAAAATTTTTGTCCAATTTATAATGATGAATATCACCATCAACTTGTTTTGCTAAAATATGAATGGCCTTTCCTCCAAATTCCCATATACAAATAGGTACACTTTGTGAGAAGAAATCCTAATTAGTGTTTGTATTTTCAATTTTGTGACATAGACAAGATGGCAATCGTCCATAAGCTGATTTAGCTAAAATTGGATATTAACAAAATATGAAAGGGAAAAAAATAAACATCATTATATATCTTTTCTTACTTACTTGAACCATGTATATAATTTTAGCAATTGAAGAAGTTTTAAAGATTTTTTTTGTTTTCAGGTGTATTTTTTCAAAGAATCATTGAGTTTGCAATGTAAAATTTCCTAAATTTTGCCCCAAAAAAAAGGCTGGTCCAAACTCATGGAAATGCACACTTGAGAAATTACTAATTGACTAATGCAAGCACATGTATGATAAACACAATGAAAGATCATTTAGGTATTTCAACCTAAATGAGGTGTAACATATGATGCAAATTTTTTCTAAACGTGCCATAGTATGTTTAGGAAAAACATTAAACCTAAAGTTTACTATGTAATTGTAATTAAATAGCTTTTGGTTAATTGTAGTTTAGTATTATGTTCTTGCCCAAATTAGATCAACGAGTGCACCTTGTTATACATTCCCCAAATCCTAACACCTCAAACAAGGTGGAAGATTTTGGAGGTTTTGGGTTTTGGGTATTAAGGATCAAACAATCACTCTTGACATCATAGCCACTTGCCCCTTGCATGCCCCCAAACTTCAGAAATGTTGGTTGGAAATGCCACATAGTCTTTTGAAACATTCATAAATAAAGGTCATCAAATAAATTCATGCTTGTGTTTAGCTTCGATACCATGCCACAATTATAGAAAGGCCACTCGTTTAGTATGATAAGTGGAAAAGGAGGAAGTGGCTAATGACACTTAAATTAGAAGTGGGGCACATATGACTAAGATTATCTTACGGTCTTTAGTGCATAACTTTAGAAATCATTGTAAAGGTCTCATTGGAATGATGGTTTGCAAAGACCATTTGTAACAAACATATTCAAATTATGTTACTTGAAATTGGGGAAAATGAAGAATAGTCTTCCAACATTCTACCCAAATTTGTAACATATTGCAATAACATAGAAAGAGAGAGATAGAGAGAGAATAGTGATCATTAAAGGCAATGAAGAAAGGGAAAATAAAGACAAAGTAAATGCTTCACACAACCCATTTTGGGTTATGAATTAAAATACTCATATAAAGGTAACCAACAAGTTTTGGTGTATATTTCATACTTACAAGTTACCTTATAAATGTAAAGGCTTATATCATTATGGATTCCTTAATCCAATTGCAATTTCAAACTTTGAATAACCTTTTCTTTTTTTTCTATAAAGCAATTCTATTGGGTTGGTTATCATTCATGAATTAAATAAACCATACACATAAAAAACTACTTAAACTCAAATACTAGAGCCCTTTTTTTTAACAATTCCATTGCATAGCAAATACACTTTGTTGTTGGCCTTGATTACCAAGGCAAGGATATGGTGTTTAGATTCATTATAGAGTATAGTAGCCTAAGGGATTTTGGCCCCTAGCTAATAAATAATAGGTCTAGTATTTTTAAATGAGGATTTTTGAAAAGATGATATTTTTGGCTTGTGTTGAAACTTGAGATTAGTTATAGAGTTATGACATCTTGAAGGATTTTGGTTTCTTTTAGAGGATTTTTTTGAAGACTATATTTTTGCATGGTGAAATATTTTTGAGTTTCCATAATTCTTGTTTTGCCTTAAGATCCATTTAAAAATGTAAATGGCAAGGCAACAGTGTGACACACCCTTTGTTTGCAGTTGTAGTGTCCTTATTTTGAAGTTTTTTTTTAAAAAAATATTTTATTTTATTTTTATTTAGGGGGTGGTGGAGATTGGGGAAGGTGATCTTAGCAAATACTTGTAGAGAAGCTTAAGTATTTTTAAAATAAATATTAAATCACCTAAGTACTTGTTGTGGGCAGCAAAGGTTTTGACATTTCTTTGTCCCATTCAGCACTGGCTTTTCTGTAAGGGGAAGGGGGGAGGGAGGGGGGAAGCTCAATCATGTTCTACTTTATTCCCCCATTCATACCAAATACACTGCACAAGGTGACTTTAGCATGTTCGAGGGGAGATTTTGTTTGTTGCCTCGTGTACTTGATGGGTGTATTTGTAACAACAACACTATTCTTTTGGCTTGTACTTGGGTTGGTAGAGGAGACAAAGTGTACCACCATAGTCTTCTTTGTTGCGATGCATATAATACAAAACAACCCCATATTTGCCTATATTGCACCACACGAATACATTGTTTTTTTTTTTCCTCCCCTTAAATGTAAGGAATTAAAAAGCCCACAAAGTGGTTTTAAGTCTCTAGTAGTGTGCCACATACGAGTTGATACATGCCCCTCCAACAACAACAAAAGCAATTGACACATATGCTTACACGTTCCCTTACAATGCACATAACAAAAGGGAGGGGCGGGCGGGCGGGCGGGCGGGCGGGGTTCAAAAGTTGTTTAAACTACGAAAAGCTTTGGGTTTAGGTTGAGAATTGGCTAGTATTTGTGAGAATTGCTTGTTAGGCACCACCCCCAACACAACCCTCTTTACTCTCACCAATTGGGAATGGTTATAGCACTTAATTTGTAATGCCCATTTAGCAATCTCTCATGAGAATTTTGAGAATTCAAAATTCAAAATTTCCTCTCTATTTAATTATTTTAAAAATGTGGGTTGAATTGAATTGAATTGATCCTCTACCTTGAATCCAATTATGGAAGTTTTTTTTGGGGAGTTTAAGATATTATGATCAAATTTTGAGGTTTCATAAATGAAAGATCCTTGTATTAGATTTTTTTCATTATGTTGCAAAAGGAGATGAGAGTTGTGTGGACTTGTTTGGAGTCTATTATGCTTCTCTTAGATCATGCTTTCAAAAGACTTAAAAAAACCCTAGCCCATAGATCTGCCTAATTTGGATGCAAGATTTAATGAAACAAAATGCCTCTAGATCTGGAGGCATTTTTGGCATTGCAAGATTTGGTGGGATGAACAATGTGGATGGATGAAAAAAAAAGTTGCCAAGTTCCTACCAAACAAAGGAGTACTATAAGTACCAACATTGCTTGCTTGTGGGAGCTGGTGATATGTAATACAATACATAATAAGCCAAAGAAAGGAAAAAGCCAAAATGAAGCCCCCACTCCACGACCCCATCACACCTTATAAGGTAGCTTGTATGGAATTTTATTTGCACAGCAATTTGACAAACCTACTAACCCAAGGGAAAAGAAAATCTAAGTATTTTAAAGATTTTTAAAAAATTAAACTTAGATAAATTAAGTTGAAAATTTTAAATATTCTTACATATTCTTTTTTTTTTCCTTCTTTCTTTCTTTTGGGATGGGGGGTTAGTCGTAGTAAGTTTTATAACTTTTGGTTTTTTTTCAAAAAGGAAATCAAATGACCTGTGGATCCATCTTTTTGTGGAGTCGTTGTAATTGTATTGGCCTTTGTGAGGCCTATTATGCCGGTGTTATTGTAAGTGAAATTGCTTCCAATTTATATTTGGCTTTGGTTTTGATCTAGTATTTCTAATAAGATATCAAAGAACAATCAATGTTAATTTTAAAAAATTACCCAAACATCATTCATTTAATTAATGTTTTAAGGTTTATTTAAATTTTTGGTTGAAGAATTGCATAACATGAAAAAAAAGAAATTAACTAGTGGGTGGCCATTTCGTTTTCCAAAATGCCCACCTCTTGTGTAGGACCTTAGATGAGTATATCATGATTTAAAGAATTGAACATGACTTATATATCGTAACATGTATACAATTGATGTTCAATGCAAAATCATTTTCAAAGGGTCTTGCCAAAAAAAAGAGAAACTTTTATTGATATTTGCCAAAATTGTTGAAAACCAAAACTTTGAACTTATGAAAATTTGTTTATGGTCTATTACCATTACAACTTAGAACAACTTATGAATAATACAACTTGAATCACACATATTAACTTAAAGGCAATTGTCTTAAAGGTTACAAATAACTTTGAAAGTATCATTAAGTTTTTGGGGGTAATGTTTAACAAGTTTTCACTCTTTCTTCATGTTTTATTCATCACCCAAAAAATGAGATATATTGCATGAAACATTTGTAAAAGTGGGTCGACATGCACAGTTCATGAATTTATACGGCCCTTTTTAGGTGGGTTGATTGCCTAAATATCACAAAGCATCATGTGTTTACTACCAAGAGGCTTCTTTCAAGGCATTCTACACGTGAAGAACCAACCCACTTTCTAGTTGCGCTAGGCTAAGCTTCAAGAGCAAAAAAAATTCACTAATTTTGTTGTTGTTTTTCATTGGAAACTAGAAGAAGCTGTGAATATACAAGCAAAGCAAAGGAACCCAAAAATCATCCAAAACCCCTTACTTATTTTTGCTTTGAAGTCCACAATCCACATCCAACTTCCACGTTCCGACCATAAACATTCATTTAGAGTCTTTATACTTTATGGATTATATGTATTTTTTTGGTTAAAAAAAACTTCTTCCCATGTTAAAGTACCTGTGTGAAAGTATGAAGAACCTCTTGTAACATAGATCTCAAAACTTGCCTTAAGATTCTTGAAATAAAAATTCTTGATATTATGGCCTATTTCATTTTATATGTGGGCAAATGTACACTTCATGGCTTGGATACTTTAACAGAGTATAAATGATGTTTGCTAGTATGTCATCCATGTTTGTTCATTCGCAAACTTCAAGTTTATACCGTTTAATTGCATTTATTTTAAAATCAACACTTCAATTAGCCATTTTTGTTAATAAAATCCTTTCTTTTGGCAATGTGAGGCCACTATTTTATAATTTTCAATAAAATATTATCAACAATATAAAAAATCATTCAATTCAATTTAAACATTTTGACCCCTCATGAGAGAAGACTTAGTGTATTATTTAGCCTATTTTATTCATGAAGGATAGAAAAAATCGACTGAATTGATATAATCATGAAAATTCACACAAACATACATACATTAGAGTTGTCTTTATTGCAAACGAATCAAGAACTTTTAGTTAGTGTGCATAAAGTGTGAAATCAACATGCTCGTGACGAAATGAATAATAGATAGGCTTAACATTTTTTCTCCAACATAAATGTATTTTCACCCCAAAACAAGGGGAAAATGTTTTTAAAAATTCCATTTTTGGTTTTATTTTTCACATTTGTGAGTAATTTCACCCCCAAAAAAGACACCGGGTGTAACCATCATAGAAAGTAAGTGGGAGGCAAAATGACACGCCGTTCATGCAACATACCAAAGAAACAATCACCTTGTGTTTAATTAACTACAAATGGTAGAGATTGAAGGCCTTCATGAAATTAATCATGAAAAATTATGTTATTATTTAATTGCTAATCAACAACAACTGTCTTAATTTAGCAATGAATGTTATTCATCTGCGGTTGCATTGAAGCACAAATCATGGGTGATTGTTGAAGTTTCATTTTGTGGAATTAAGTACACTTGTTTAACTATGATCAAATACCCATCTACCCATGAGCTTTGGCACAAGTCACACTTTACCCTAAACCCTAAATGTGGTAAAGTTTACGGTAAAGTGTGACCTCGTAAGCCCTAAACCTTGTAAAGTGTTGTTGATTAAAACCAAAAAACTAGTTATTTTCAATCCTTGTAAACTGGGGCTCAAATGGGCAAGAACTTCAAGATGTCAACATGGTATATTGATCATGGAACAAAAGGACCTTGACCCAACAACTCACCTTTAGGAAGGAAATGGAAGAAACATTCTTATACAAAATTTGAGACCCCAAATGGATGGCATTTATCACATACCTTGTTGATAACCCATGGTTGGAACTTTTAACCATGTTGGAACTTGAGGTTAGGGTTATTTTTCCCATTGTTTTGTTCCAAAGCTTTGGTGACTATGGTAGTAGTAGCCCTGACCACTGAGTCATTGGCTGGTCTGGAATAAGGAGTTGCCCTAGCTACTTGACAAACATGTATGATATCTGGTGCAATTTATTACTGGACTAAGTTCCAAATGATTTCCAAATCATCCCCAAATATATTTCATAAATTCACACACAAACCAAAATATTGAAATCCCAAATGGAGAGACTAAATTAATTTCAAAATACTAGATTAATGTTTAATTGGCTTTATTACCACTACAAAAGCAATTTACAAAACATGATATGTTAACTTAATCTCTCCATTAATTGTTGTAATTTGAGTTTGGTCTTTTACACTCAAAGTCACCTAGGCTAGCTAGGTTTGTTCATGCATGATAAAACTAAATAAATGTTTTTAATGAGGACAAAAGGAAAACAAATCTGATTCATGAGAAAAAAAATTTAATCATTATTTTATAATTAAAGGACAATTGGCTCTTCTTAATGCCAAGGACCAAACCCAAGTCACAAGCAAAGATCTAAGGACAATTGGGTCTTCTTAATGCTATAAGGACCAAACCCAACAGTCAAATTGGCAATGAAGGATGCATAAAAATTTATGTTCTGGCACCCAATATAAACTAGAGTTTGGGGTGGCAGAGGATTTTTGGGGAGAGTCAAAAGCCGCCACTGCAACTTAACTAATAACCCAACTTCTTCTCATACCGAGGGTAAAGCCCAAGGGTGGTAGGCATTTCTAAAACACAAGGCCCGGGACTAGGCGGTGGCCAAGTCAAGAAGTGCATTTTGTCGAGGGAGGGCTCTACGGGCACAAAAGAATGAATGTCATGTCCAAGTGACTTAAAACTCCGGTTGGAGGAGGAGGAGTTGCTCAAACCCATAGAGCAAGTGTCCAAGTGAGCTCAAACTCCAGTCTGAGGAGGAGTTGCTCAAACCCATAGTCAGAGCCGCAAAGTGCTTCTTCTTCTTCTTCTTCCTCACCTACAATCAAAGCATGCATGATGATTGCTTCCTTGTACTTGGGACCCTAAAGCATGAAATTTGAGAAGAGATGGAGTTTCTGAAGAGAGAGAGAGAGAGAGAGAAAGTAAGGAGTAAATGGGTGATCAGCTCTTTATCTGAAAAGACTGTGACTTAATTTGAAGCACTTTTAAATTAGTGATAACAAAGATGCTCCAGCTTTGTTTTTCAGAGTCTTCTTGAGGAGTCTGAACTGTACAAAAAGGGAGACAAAAAAATACAACTTAAAAAATTATTAAAAAAACTTGTCATTTGGGTGTTTTGTCAGAGTGAGAGAGAGAGAGAGAGAAAGAGAAAGCTTTTAAAGTTTAGGGTTATAACTTCAATGGAGTCCTAGGTAATAAATGAAGTTAAAGGTTTCAAACTTTTGAAAACAAAAATTAAGGTAGGTACCTACTTCTTTACTACCTACCTACTCACTCACTTACCCCATTTGGCATCTATCCCCAAACAAATTGTCAGCCCCCAATTTTAATGCAAAGGTTTGGCCAGTTGTTTGTTTGTTTGTTTGTTTCTCTCTCTCTTTCTCTCTTTGAGAAATTTGACCTTTAAATAATGAGATTTGCTGGGGGCCTAAATGATTATGTCCTGACCATTGATCATGATGAAGGGGAGGGAGGGAGGGAGGGAGGGAGGGAGTGTGTTGGAGATGGGCAAAATTGGGGGGCTGAAGAACTCTTTACTTACCTAGACTTCATTGTTTTTTGTTGACTATGGTGAGTAGGGTTAAAAGAAAGAGGTAGGAAATTTAGTAGCCAGATTTTGTTGTCTTGACTCTATTGAAAACACTCCACAATTAAGAATTGGGTAGTGTTTTTGTTTTGTCAACTCTGCACTACTTGATAAGAACATATTTATTTATTTATTTATTTCTTTATTTCTTTAAGTTAGAGCAATTTTCCCTAGGTAGATTCAAGCCTAAGAGGTAAATTTCATAATGGGGGAATAATAACTACCCAAAAGGAAAGATTGTGTTTATTTTACCATAGGGTAAACCACCTATTTACAACATTGTTTGAAGAGTCCAAGTCATCAATCACATGAGAGTACTAGGTGCTACTACCTTTGGTAAAGCTTTAGTTGGGTTTTTGGGCCTTGGGGGGGGGGGGGGGGGGGGGGGGTTTTGGTGGGGTTTGTTGGACACTTTTGGGGGGGGTGTGTGCCATCATGGAGAATCACCAACACTTAGTATTTGAAAAAAATTTCCCCACGGATT
>Ga0116231_10012565_pt1 | contig 12375 bp, 17 predicted proteins | sample S1TSphgellanicum_2_FD_89695 | JGI IMG/M metagenome (GOLD analysis project Ga0116231, IMG submission 89695) | Host-associated microbial communities from peat moss isolated from Minnesota, USA - S1T2_Fd - Sphagnum magellanicum MG | ecosystem: Host-associated > Plants > Peat moss > Unclassified... | reverse complement strand
TGGGAATCCGTGCATGGTCGCTGGGGACTCTCCGCGCTGTGGATAGGGCTGGAGTGTCTCGAGGAGCTGGAGCGACCGCGCCGATCGGGCGCGGTCGCTGAACCCAGTCTATCGCGAGCCGGCCACTCGAGCGCCGATCCGATTGCGGCGGCGGGCAAGGATGCCGAGCGTCGAGAGCCCGAGCAATTCCCAGGCGCCCACCGCGCCTCCACCCCCGCCGCCGCTCTTGGGCGGCGGCACGACCGCCGTTGCCACCGTCAACGTCGCTGTGCCGGTTGCGGTGCCCCCCGTGCCGGTGCAGGCCAAGGTATAGCTGTCGGTTGCTGCGGTGGTCGGCGTAACGGTCGAAGTGCCGCTCGTCGCTTCACTGCCGCTCCAGGCGCCGCTCGCCGTGCACGAGGTCGCATTGGTCGACGACCAGGTGAGGTTGGCGCTCGAGCCCACGGTGATCGACGTCGGCGACACCGCGATCGTGACGGTCGGTGCCGGGTTCGTCACGGTCAGCGTCGCCGTGGCATCGGCGGAACCGCCGCTGCCGGTGCAGGTCAGCACGTAGCTCACGGATCCTGCTGCGGTTGGCGTCACGCTCTGTGTGCCGCTGACCCCTTCGCCGCCGGTCCAGCCATTCGACGCCGTACAGGCAGTGGCGTTGGTCGAGGACCAGGTGAGTGTTGCGCTCTTGCCCAGCACGATGCTGGTCGGAGCGACGCTGATCGTCACCGTGGGTGCCGGTGGCGCCGTTACCGTGACGCTCGCGGCGGTCGACGTTGAGGCCTTGTTGGCGGCGTCGCCGCTGTACACGGCCGTGACCGAGTGGGCGCCCACTGAGAGGGCGCTCGTGCTGTAAACGGCGACGCCCGTCCCGTTCAAAGTCATGGAGCCGAGCGTCGTGCCGCCGTCTTTGAATGTGACCGTACCGGTCGGTACGCTGGAGCCGCCGGACTCCGCGACGGTCGCCGTAAAATTGATGGCAGTCCCCGCCGCGATCGTCGTCGCCGACGCAGCCAGCGTGGTCGTCGTCGCGGTCGCAACCGTAATCTTGGCGACCCAGCCGTCAGAACTTCCGCCGGCATTAGTCGTTTGAAACGCGCCTGCGGTCGCCACCGACGTGCCCGGAATGATGCTGCCAGCCAGGTAGATGTTGCCGCCGGTGTCGAGCGCGAGGCCATCGACATTCACCTGACCCACCGCGCCGTCATTAATTAAGGTGGAGAACACCAAGCTGCTCAAGGAGGAGTTGAGCTCGGCGACGAAGGGAAACGTGGATCCGGCGGTGACGGTAAAACCGTTGACCTGTGGCAGGCCGCTAGAGGCGACGCCGGCAATGTATACGTTGTTCGCTTTGTCGAGCACGATGCCGCCGACGCTCGCGACGTTGTCAGAGGTGTTGTTGGCGCCGGCGTAGAAGCCGCCGAAATAGGTGCTCGCGAGCAGCGTCGTGCCGGTCGGATTGAGTTTCGCGATGAACGCGGAACCGCAATTGGTGTCGTTGACCGCCGGGTATTGGTCGCAGGTCGTTTGATAGGCGCCCGCCGTGGTTGGGAAGGTCGCGACACTTGCGAAACCCACGACGTACGCATCGCCCGCGCTATCGGCCGCGATACCCGAGATGAAGTTCGAGGAACAGCAGCCGGGCAAGTGTCCTAGATAGGTCCCGTAGGTCAGAGTCGGCGGACTGCTGCCACCCACCGGAGAGAATTTCGCGACGAAGCCGCAATTGCCGTTGACGATGGTTTCATTCGGATAGTACTGACCGCAACTCGTGATCTGGGGCTGGACGGCATTATTGGTCACCGGAAGATAGGCATCGGAAGTGTAACCGGCAAGGTAAAAGTTGCCCGCGCCGTCGACTGTGACGGCGGTTCCCCAGGTGTTGCCGAGATTCGCGCCGACCGTGAAGCCTTGCGCGTTGCCATAGAGCGTGGAATACACCAAGGTGGTGAGCGCCGGATCGAACACGCTGACGAACGCATCGAATTGCAGCGTGCCGTTGGTGCTGCAGCAGGCGCTGTAGTTGTACCCAGCGACCAATGCCCCCGCCGTGGTCGGAAAGCCAACCGTCTTGGTTTGATAGGGCGCTGCCGGTGTAAATAGGCCGGGGTAAGCGGTCCCTGCGACATAGGGGCGACCAGAGCTGTCCACGGCAACCGCATACGCCGTGCCGCCATTGCCGCCGCTCAGGTAAGTCGATGCCAGCAAAGAGCCCGATGGGCTGAATTTGCTGACATAGGCGCCGGTGGATCCATTATTGCTGCCATCGCTGCAATTGGGTATCGCGGTGCCGGCGGGGTCGTTGAAAATCGGCGAGCAGACCGTCTGGTAGGCGTCCGTAGTGACCGGAAAATCATTCGACGCGATCGAGCCCACGACGAAGGCATTGCCGCTCGCATCGAGCGCGACCGCATACGCGTAGTCGAAACCGTTGGTCCCGCCCAAATAGGTTGAGAAAATCAGGGATTTGCCGTCAGGCGCGAATTTGGTTACGAATCCAGTTGGTTGCGTGCCCGGAGAATGATCGGTCTGCTGGTAAGCGGCTTGTGTGGGGAAGTTGTTCGACTGGGTATAGCCGACGACATAGAGGTCGCCCGCCGCATCGACGGCCGCCGCCTGTGAACTCACGTAGCCAGTGGGCGTGCTTCCTGAAGGGCTGCCAGTACCAATCACGTCATTGTTGCTACCGCCCAAGTAGCTGAAGTAGGACAGCACCGGATCGATGATCAAGGGTTTGCTGTGATCGTAGGCGCCAAGCTCGAAGCGCACGGTGTTGCCCGCCAATTTATAACGTGCGGCCACCGCCACACGCCGCCCGGCGGCGACTTGGTAGGCAACCGGATGCTCGAACGCCACCTCATGGAGCTTCGCTTGCACGCGCAGGCCGCCCCTGCGATCCAGGCGCACGCGTTCCGCGCCTTCGATGGCCAGATGAATCGGCTTCGCACTCGCGCCCGCCGCGACCGCAAAGTCATATTCCAAACGCCCATGGGTGCCGTAGTACACGAGATCCACGCCCGGATACACGCCCGCGTAGCGCACCTTGCCGTAGGTCTTGATGTCCGTGAGCCAAAGCTTGGGATCGTTGCCGATGTAGTAATTGACCACGCCACCTGAGGGCTGCTCCGCGGCGGGCATCACGGCGTCCCGCGCTCCGACGACCCGCAGTCGCAATGCGCTGCCATCGCTCGCCAGTGTCGCACCGTCATCGCTCAGTGAGACGACATAGGCGGGTCCGTGCGCCACAAACTGCACACCGTTCTGCGCCTGACCCCGATTCGGTTCGAAATTCAGCGGCGTGCCCGCGATTGCCGCCTGCGACTTAAGCAATGCCGCGCTGCCGCTCGTTGCCGCTCCCGCGTCATGCGCGCCACTCGCCAGTACCGCCGTCAGCAGGGCCAGACCGGCAGTGCTGCTCCTCGAGCGAATGATCCCCTCACGCCCCGTGATGCCTTTCATGACAGTCTCCCTAGCCTTAGGTTGCGGAACCGCAAATACGGCCCCTAGGGAGAGAGGCGTAAGGAGTTCGGTTTTCGTATCAGCGCGGCGGAATTTCGTTTGCCGATCCGGGCGGACGAGCTGCGTCACATTCACGTTCCCTGGCCGTACGCGCAAAGCTGCATCCGTTGAACTGATCGAAACGGCAGGCCGTATCATTTACTTTTCCGCGAACGCGCGATATATGGGACGCCTCAGAAGCCCTCGAACGGGTAGCCAAGCAAGGAAAAAACGGAATGCGCAATGTAGTAGCGGTTTTCGCAGGCATCTCCCTGATGGGCGCCTTTGCGTCCGTCGCAGCGGCGCCGACGCCAGTGCCGACCATCCATAGCATCGCGATCATTCCGGCCACTGATCCGAAGCGCTACAGCTTCGAGAACGCGACACCTCCCGTGGGCTACCCGTTTCAGTTTTGGGTCAACAAAGCTGACAGCCGGAGCAAGGCCAAGGCCTTCAACCAAGCGCTCCACGGCAAGAAGCTCGCCTTGGGAGACGAACTTACGCAGCAGGTGGCGGCCGCATTGCGAAGCGACGGATTTAGCGTAGAGATTCTGAACGACATCGCGCGACCCTTAGATTATCCCGACAATGTCGACTACGACCAGCTCGCGACCACGGCCGATGCCGTTCTACATGTGACGATATCTGAGGTTGGGCTTTATTCGGGACGTGTCTCGACGGTTTACGTTCCGCGGGTCAACACATGGGGCAAGCTGTTCGTAAAAGGCCAGGACGACAACCTCTACGACGAGGAGGTCGACTATGGCGTCGATGCAAAGAGAAACAAGGCCTGGGCGATTCAGCCAGATGCCCGGTATGCCTACCCCTCGTACGAGGCCGTCATGAGTCACATCGACGAGATCCAGAGTTCTTTCAGCGAGGGTATCCACGCCGCCGCTTTACGGATGTCCGAGCAGATTTGCGACAGGCTCAAGACTTCCCATCCCGACGCCGTCACTTCCTGCGCGCCATCGCCTGCACCCTGAGAAAGCGGCGAATCGTTCGCCAATTTATCTTCCTACAGTCCCTGCCGGTCCAGGGGGCTCCTGACCCCCATCGCGCCCCTGCCCAAAACGTGCGTGTAAAGCATGGTCGTCCGCACGTCGGCGTGCCCGAGCAATTCTTGGACCGTGCGAATGTCGCACCCTGATTCCAGCAAGTGCGTCGCAAAGCAATGCCGGAAGGTGTGAAAGCTCGCCGGCTGCAAAATGCCCGCCTTCTTCATCGCTGATTGCACTGCGCGCTGAATGTTGCGCTCATGCAAATGATGCCGCACCGGCAGACCGGAGTAGACGTCCGTGCACGTATCGGGAGACGGGAAGATGTATTGCCATGCCCATTTCCTTTCTGCACCCGGATATTTGCGCAACAGCGCCTACGGTATCGTGACGCCTGGCGCCCCCGATTTCCGGTGTCTCAAGAACTGCCGGTGAAGACTCGCCAAATGACTTTTCAATGGTTCGACAATCGTCCCCGGCAGCACGGTCACGCGATCCTTGGCGACCTTGCCGCCACGAACGATGATTACTCCCCGTTCCATGACGATGTCTTTGACGCGCAACTGCATCGCCTCCATCAAGCGCAGACCCCCGGTGTAGAGCAGACTAGCCACAAGCAGTGGCACACCGTCCAACTCCGCCAGCACCGCATGGACCTCAGTAACCGTGAGTACGACCGGCAGTCGTTTGGGCCTGTTGGCTCGCGTCACGCCCTCGAGCCAAGGCAGCTCAATGTCGAGCACCTGCTTGTATAGGAACAGGATTGCTTGTAGCGCCTGGTTTTGGGTCGATGCCGACACCTTGCCGTGAATCGCCAAATCACTCAGGAACGCCTCGACCTCCGGAGCGCCCATTTCCCGCGGATGCCGTCGCTGATGAAATGCCACATACCGCCGAATCCACTGCAAGTAGACCCGCTCCGTACGCAGCGCCAGGTGGCGCGTCCGCAGCTTTTCCTGAGTGACTTCGAAGAGACCACGGCCCGCGCGCATTTACTTTTCCACTGAACAGCGCTATACGACAAACACTCGATGTCTGTGAAGGAAATCAGGAAGATGCAACCCCGTCCACGGCCATATCTGGCGCGTTTGTCATATTTTGCGACGGATGTGCGTCGCAGAAGTTATCGTAAGGCGTGCGCCGGCGCAATAATTGGCGTGATCGTGTAGAAATTGTCTGAATGAACGAAACTACCAGATTGTGATGGTGCCAGGGATTAGAAAATGTGGTATTTCCGAAGCCGTAATGGCTTCGATCAAGCGAGCTTGGATCGATAGCCCTTGCAGCTTCGGGTCGCGCTTTGCGTCTTCGGTCGGCGTTTCGCGAATTGGCGGATGCACTTCGAGTGACGCACATCGCGCGGTATCGGTGGTTAGCGGCGACGCCTAACTAATCACTTGAGCGATCGTGTAGCAACTTCGGTCAGTTGCGGAGGTGTGGATGATTGACGATTCGCATCTTCGACTGCTGTCACCGCACGTCGCTCAGTTCAATTGTTAGGCGCCTCGCATGGTTCGGCAGCCTCGCGAAACTCTCAACGAAATTCTGATTCGCGCCTCAGTGGTCATGTTTCCTGACGGCCCATCTCGTCCCATTTCGGTAGACACGAGGGATTCCGACGGCGACACGCCGTTGCACAAGGTCGCTTTGTGGGGTGACAATCATGCGGCGAAAGTCTTGATTGATGCGGGCGCCGATATTGACGCAATTGGCGATATGGGCTTGACGCCACTTCACTTCGCGGTCATGCAGGGGCACGCACTACTGGTTGAAACGTTGCTTGATCATGGTGCTCGAACGGACATACGCAGCGAGTTGGGAAGCACTGCGCGCGAGTTGGCGGATACCTCTTCGAAAGCGAAGGGTCTCTTGCGATACTTTTTGCCATGACGCCTAACAATCGGTTCGAGCGATCGCAAGGGGCCGCATCTTCGTCGCGCCAAGGAGGGAGTCGATGATTGGGATAAATCAGCTTCGTTTGCCACCGGCGCACCTTCGCGTCGCTCAACCTTATCGTTAGGCGTCTAATTGCCGTTGACCGCTTCGACGCGCTCTGAAACGATGTCGCATGGACTTCGAGGTCATCAGCGAAATCATCGGGACAGAGACGATCGCGACGGGTTCGGGTGTTCGCGAACGTGCACGACTTCGCAAGCGATACGGGGCAGGCCGGTGGCGAAAGCGCAAAGGCTTCGCGGAAGTCCGACTCCTATCAGGCGAAATTGTTCGAGCCGAGTTACACTGGTACGAAGCAACGGGCATCGGTAAACGCGAACTCAAGATTAAGGCCTTTCTTTAAATCTGGATAGTCATGGCAAAACTGGCAAAACGCTTGTTCATCTGTCTCGATAATAAAGGCTACGAAGTCTCACTCGAGAGACTTAAAATTTACGTGGCGTTGGCCGATTCGAAAGCGGAACGTAGCGGATACCTTCGAATAGTCGACGAATCTGGTGATGACTACCTTTATCCCGGCCATCGCTTCGTGGCTGCTGATCTGCCTGTCTCAACGCGTCGAGCTGTTCTGCACGCCGCCTAACAATCGGTTCGAGCGATCGGCGGGGTGTAACTTCGGTAGGCCAAGGAGGGAGTCGACGATGTGGATAAATCAGCTCCGTTTTACGACAACGCGCCCCCGCGTCGCTCAACCGAATCGTTAGAGGTCACTTTTCGGGCGTCGTTGCGTCGTAGCGCTCTCACTGGTAAGTTGGCCGATATGGCTCGTCCCCTGGCAACGATTGAACAGGAAATTCGCGAACTTAGCGTCGCAGATAAGGAAACACTCCTTCGCGTTCTTTGGGAGGAGTTGGATGGTCCCGCCGATCCTGAGGTAGAGGCTGAGTGGCTCCGTGAAATTCAGCGGCGCAGTCGTGAAATTGACGATGGTCTGGTTGAATGCATTCCCGCTGAAGAAGTATTTGCCAGACTCGAGGCGCTCATTAAGAAATGACGCCTGTATTTCATCCGGAGGCAGAACAGGAAGTTGCCGCCGCGTTGAAAGTTGGTGAGGAGCGAGGCTTTGGGCTCGGCGCCGAGCTGATACAAGAAATCAGGCGAGTCTCCGCGCTGCTTTGCGTGATGCCTCAGATGGGCGAGCCACTTGATTCGCGGCATCGTAGGTTTCCATTGCGCAAATTTCCTTTTGGCCTCATCTATCGCGTCGATGGTGATACTTTGAGAGTAGTTGCGGTTGCGCACCGTCGCCAGCGCCCTGGATATTGGCGTGGGCGCGCGTAACCTCTAACAATCGGTTCGAGCGATCGGCGGGGCGCAGCTTCGATGAGGGAAGGAGAAGGTCGATGATGTGGATAAATCAGCTTCGTTTGTCGGCAACGCGCCCCCGCGTCGCTCAACCGAATCGTTAGGCGAAATCTACCTATGTCAGACACCACAAGGAAAACTCTTAGATTTGCGTTGTCAATCTTGCTTGTCGACATTTTGCTTGAGGCGATCACGTTCGAGATGCCGTTTTCTCACGACATGACAATCTGGATGCGCAAGATTATGTGGCAACTTGCCGACGCGCTGGCAGTTTGCGTTTGCGCCTGGGTGGGCTCTTACTTTGCCTTCCTCTTATTTCCGAGGAACGCAAACATAAAACCCCGCCAGTTCTATTGGATGGCCCTCGCTTTTGTGTTGATCACCTACTTCGTCTTGAGCTGGATCGCAAACCCTAGTCTGATATGGTTTTGCTTAATACCGATCGTTGTGGCTTTTGCCACAGTTCAATCGCTCGGTCGCTGGATCGCTTCGCGCAACGCCTAACAATCGTTTCGAGCGATCGCGGGGTGCAGCTTCGGTGGGCCAAGGAGGCGGTGGATGATGTGGATAAATCAGCTTCGGGTCGCGACAACGCGCCCCCGCGTCGCTCAACCGAATCGTTAGAATCTTTATGCGCTCCACCTTGATCGCCGCATTTTTTCTTGCCTTTTCTCCAGCAGCGATGGCGCAACGTGTGCCTTCGGCGGTACACGATGAGGTCTTAACAATTCGCATTTCCGCGGACGGCATCTGTTATTTTCTTGATACCTCCGCCCCCTGCGAGAAATTGGGCGCCTACCTACTCGGGATGCATTTGGCGCAAGATGGACACGTACACATCATAGTGAATAAATTGTCGAGATATGAAGTGGTTGCGGCGACTCTCAAATCGCTAGATCAGGCTCATTTCAAGGTTGGCTTTGTAGCTGCCGACCCATCTCAGTAATTCTGACAATCGGTTCGAGCGATCGCGGGCCGCGGGTTTCTATTGGCGTCGGAGGGAATCGATGATCGGGATAAATCAGCTTCGCTCGGCACCGGCGCGAACCCGCGTCGCTCAACCTCGTGGTTAGTCGCCAAATTCATGTACCGTTTCGAGCTCTACTCCGGCGCAGATCTTATTGGATGGTCAAACCTTGAGCAAGGCGACCCTCCGATGGGAGTGGCCTTCGGGACATTTGTTCCCGCTCCGCCGTTCGATGCGATGCGCCCCACGGCCACGGACCAATTAGGAAACCTGGTGTATCGGGACGTTGCGGTCCACTCTGCCGACGGCGAAGTCCCGAACGAAGGTGGAGTCGCTATTGTTGACGGAACCAATCGTTTTGGTCGCGATGCGCGTGAGGTCACAATCTATGGAATCCCATATCCGCTCTACGAGGTTCTTTTTCCGTTGCACGTTGAGGAGTATCGTAAAGCTCGCCGCTAGCGTCTAACAATCGGTTCGAGCGATCGGCGGGATGCGACTTCGGTGAGCCAAGGGGAGGGTCGATGATGTCGATAAATCAGCTTCGTTATTCGGCAACGCGCCCCCGCGTCGCTCAACCGAATCGTTAGACCCAAATGATGCGTTTGGTCATATTGTCGGTAATCTCTTTCTTATTGAGCGGCTATGTCATGGCTGCCGACTCCGTTATCCTTGGAAGCGGCTTGCAGAACTATTTCCTTGCGATCCCGTCTTGTTCTCAAGACGCAGGATTTACGACAATTTGCCTAGATGCGGATTACATTCGGGTTCTCGAATCTAGGCATACAATAAGCGGTCCGAAAATTGCGGGAACGATAAGGGCGGTCTCCTCGCAGCATGTCGCAGCGAGTCCGGATTTCCTAAAGTCCGTTGAACTGTTTGTTCTCAGGCCAATCGAGGATCCCGTTGTTCGGCGGAATTCCCATGCGGCGTATTATCTGGTTGCAGTATCGCCCCGGGATCGGAGCGGTCTTTATTGTTTCTCGGACGATCCGGCTGAATTCGGACTCAAGTTGACCGATGCTGATGTAGTTCGGGATGGGCACGGAAGATTCTGCTTCGCTGATGCTGCGCTGGCTCATCGCGGGGTCTAACAATCGGTTCGAGCGATCAGCGGGATGCAGCTTCGGTGGGCCAGGGAGAAGGTCGATGATGTGGATAAATCAGCTTCGTTTAGGGGCAACGCGCCCCCGCGTCGCGCAACGGAATCGTTAGAGCCCAATCGCCGATGGCAGAGGCTATCATCTTGACCTAGTACGGCAAAGCCGTATAATCAGCTAATGTTCAGCTTTGTCGAGACGCGGCTGTTCACAAGACTCGTGGTCGACCTTCTCAGCGACGAGGATTACGGGCACCTTCAGGAGGTCCTAATGAAGGACCCCGACGCGGGACCGGTCATTCCGGGTTCCGGTGGCGTGCGCAAGCTTCGCTGGGCAGCACCGGGCCGCGGAAAACGCGGTGGATACAGAATTATTTATTACGTGAAACGGGCCGATGGCGTCATTTGGATGCTAACTATGTATCCCAAGAGCGTCTCGGAGAACATTCCTGCACACATGCTGAAACAGATACGGAAGGAAGTCGAAGATGGCTAAGGCAAGTCGAAATATTGGCCGGGAGATTTTGGATGGGCTTAAAGAGCTCAAGGGCGGTGACTACGGACGCGTAATCAATGTGCCTAGTGTATCTTCAATTCGTGAGAAGACAGGCCTCTCGCAGTCCCGGTTTGCCGCTTTGCTCGGCGTGTCGGTTCGCACTCTTCAGGACTGGGAGCAGGGTCGGCGAGCTCCGTCGGGCGCCGCGCGAACGTTACTTCTAGTTGCTCACCGAAATCCCGGGGTCCTCTTGGATGTAGCGTAGTCGCAAGGCTCTAACAATCGGTTCGAGCGATCGGCGGGGTGTCACTTCGGTGCGCCGAGGAGGGAGTTGACGATGTGGATAAATCAGCTTCGCTTTGCGACAACGCGCCCCCGCGTCGCTCAACCGAATCGTTGGGCGCAACCCAGTGCGTGTCGCTGTCTATATTCTTGTCGTTGCTCTGATGGGGGTTATCTTTGCATGGACGCCAGTTGCCGCAGTTTGTAGCCTTCCCGGGATTCGGTATTCGAACGCCTGCGGTCATAACGCAGCATATTGGTGCATCATTACTTTGCCTGTCGGGTTCTTGTTGGCGACACTATTGGGTGTGAGACACTACTCAAAATCGACGCGCAGTGATTGATCCGCGTTTCTCTCGGCGTCAGCGCCTAACACACGCTTCGAGCGATCGGCGGGGTGTAGCTTCGGTGGACCAAGGAGACGGTCGATGATGTGGATAAATCGGCTTCGTTTTGCGATAACGCTCCCCCGCGTCGCTCAACCTGATCGTTAGCCGAAATCGTGATGTCCATTACATCGATACGTCCGCAGACACCGCACCGGTATCTCTTATGGCCAGTTTTGCTGGCGGTAGGCCTGGTATGTGCACTAGTTGCATGGTCAGCGGTGCCTGGACAGCGCGCACTGGTTGTTTTCTTGGGATTCCCAACAGTAGCGCTCGTCGGAATAGTCGCGCTACCCATCACAGGTTTTATTGCGGTGGCCGCGCTGTTCAAAAAGAACCGTCAGAGAGCGATCTCCGCTGCCGCATTTCCGCTCGCATTCCTAATTGTCGCGACGAACTATGGTGCAGCCATCAGGATCTGCAGCACCGCAGCGGATTATCTCCAGTTTTACGTTGGTTACCCATATTTCGCACATGCCGTGAGGGGGTTGGATGCGGAAAAAGGGCCCCGTATAGCCGTATTCACGATGGATGGCTTCATATCAATGCGTAGCGGGGTCGCATTTGATGAGACTGACGAGATACGTCTCCCGGCAGGCAAGCAATCGAATGTCTGGAGGGCCAGAGTAGTCCATACAGAGCTGAGTTGCGATGAATGGGTTGCACACAGGATTGCGGGACATTACTACCGCTGGTGGTCCTATTGAGCGCGTCTAACAATCGGTTCGAGCGATCGGCGGCGTGCGGCTTCGGTGGGCCCAGGAGACGGTCGATGATGTGGATAAATCAGCTTCGTTTTGCAACAACGCGCCCCCGCGTCGCTCAACCGAATTGTTAGACGACACTGGACGCCAATGTGGTAGCCCTTAAGATCCTTGCTGTCGGCGGAATCGCGGGCGTTCTCTCGAATATCACCGGGTATGTCATTACAGGGCTGCTATTCCACCGGTATCAGGCCCAGACGCCAAACACTTGGCGCGGCGCGGAATCTTGGAAGCACTACCTGTATTCGGCCGGCGTAAGAATCTTTGCGTGTATCGCCATTGCTCTTCTGTACGATGCCTTCGGCGTTGGTATTCACGGTTTGGTTGCCGGCGCGATTGCCAATGGCGCTAGTTTTGGCGTCATTCTTTGGGCTGCTACCGCGGCTCCGGTGATCTTAGAGGCAACCCTCTTCGTTAACTGGCACCGTGGATTTGCTGTAGGTCTATTGCTGGACTGGTTGGTCTTATGTGTCGTTGCGAGCGTCGTTGCGTCGGCGGCTGAGCGTATCGTCTAACAATCTCTACGGAATCCCCCGTCAAGGGAAAAATTGTTGATGATCCGCTGCGTTGATGGTGGAGCGCGGGCAGGCTGATATGGACGCGTCGATGATCGAGCGATGAGATAGGACTGCA
>Ga0116231_10012563_pt1 | contig 12376 bp, 10 predicted proteins | sample S1TSphgellanicum_2_FD_89695 | JGI IMG/M metagenome (GOLD analysis project Ga0116231, IMG submission 89695) | Host-associated microbial communities from peat moss isolated from Minnesota, USA - S1T2_Fd - Sphagnum magellanicum MG | ecosystem: Host-associated > Plants > Peat moss > Unclassified... | reverse complement strand
CCTCGCGAAGGTGTTGAAGTCCGGGGGCAACGTCCTGCTGCTCGATGAGCCCACGAACGATCTCGACATCGAGACCCTGCGCGCGCTCGAAGAGGCGCTCGTCGCATTTCCGGGCTGCGCGGTCGTGATTTCGCACGATCGCTGGTTCCTCGATCGGATTGCCACGCATATTCTTGCGTTCGAAGGTGATTCCCAAGTAGTCTGGTTCGAAGGCAACTACCAGGAATACGTCGAGGATCTGAAGCGACGACGCGGCGAGGATGCCGCCCAGCCGCACCGGATTCGCTACAAGCCGCTGACCGGTTGAGCCAACGCATGCATATCGATGCCAACGATGAACTGCACGTCGATTACACCGGCATTGCGCTGACCTGTCCGCACTGCCAGACGCTCACGCATTTGTCGACCGCGGCCGTGCCGAAATTCGCCGAGATCGAGCGCGTGCGGCCGCGGCAGATCGGCATCGTATTTCGCTGCGACGCGTGCGCCGAGCCGATCTTCCTGAAGTTCCCGGTGCGATCCTACGGCGCGCAGCGCATCGAGCTCGGCGGCAACTACATCGAGATCGAGCGTGCGCGCGAGGCGTTTCCGCTGACCTACCTACCGGAAGAGGCGGAGGCGCTGTTCAAGGAGGCGCTCGCCTGCTATGCCGCCGGGTGCTTCAATGCGTTCGGATCCATGAGCCGGCGCACGGCGCAATCGCTTTTCCGCGAACTCGGTGAACGCGGCAAGCTCGAGCTGTTCGATACCTTGCAGGAAATTCGCGAGCTGGCCGAGCTCGATGACGACACATTCGCGATCATGCGCGCCGTGCTGTTCGGCTCCGACTCGGATCCGTGGCCGCATCAACCCACGCTCGGCCCCGAGCGGGCCGGCATCCTGCTCGAAGTCATGCGCGATCTTTTGTACCAGACCTTCGTGCGCAAGGCGCGACTGCTACAAGCCATGACGTTTCGCAAATTCGTGGTGCCGGCGCCGGGCGAACGCGAGCCGAGCACCTGAGAGTCCTGCGGGTGGACCCGGCCGCCGAGTGGCTTGTTCAGCCCGCGAACACGCGAGCATTGCGAAACAGCCGCATCCAGCCGCCGTCCTCGCCCCAGCCGCGCGGCGCCCAGGAATTCTGCACGGTCCGAAAGACGCGCTCCGGATGCGGCATGAGAGCCGTGACGCGGCCATCGACCGAGCAGATGCCGGCGAGTCCCGCGGCCGAGCCATTCGGATTGTAGGGATAGCGCTCCGTAACCGTTTCGCGGTTGTCGATGAATTGCAACGCGAGCCTCCCGTCGGCGAGCAGCCGCTCGGCGCCGGCAGCGGCGGTCTCGGGGCCGCGCCCGCCGCTCGCGAACTCGGCATAGCCTTCGCCATGCGCAACGACGATCGGCAGCACGGAACCCTGCATGCCGGCGAACAGCACCGAGTTCGAATTCGGCACGCGCACGAGCGCGAGACGCGCCTCGTACTGTTCCGATGCATTGCGCACGAAGCGCGGCCAGCCGCCGCTGCCGGGTACGATCTCGGCGAGGTTGGCGAGCATCTGGCAACCATTGCAGACGCCCAGCGTGAACGTCGTCGAGCGCGCAAAAAATGCCGCGAATTCCTCGCGTGCGCGCGCGTTGAACAGAATCGACTTGGCCCATCCCTCGCCGGCCCCGAGCACGTCGCCATAAGAGAAACCGCCACAGGCGATCAAGCCTTGAAAGCGCGCGAGGCTCACGCGGCCCGCGAGGATGTCGCTCATGTGCACGTCGTAGGCATCGAAACCCGAACGCGTCAACACGGCCGCCATTTCGGTCTGACTGTTGACGCCCTGCTCGCGCAGCACGCCGACGGCCGGCCGCAGGCCGCTCGCGATGAACGGTGCCGCGACGTCCTCATCGACGTCATAGCTCAGGCGGACGTGCAGTCCAGGATCCTCGCGATCGAGCAGCCGCTCGTATTCCTCGCGCGCACAGGCCGGATTGTCGCGCAGGCCCTGCATGCGGAACGAAACCTCGCTCCACAGCCGATGCAGCGCGCTGCGCGAGCCCACAAAGCGGACCGCGCCGTTCGCGCGCACGCTGACCGCATCACCGAACACGGGTCGCCCGACGCGGCGCGCACGATCGCGCAAACCGTGGCGCGCGAGGACCTCGAACACGGCGTCCGCGTCGGCGGTTGCGACTTGTAGCAAAGCACCGAGCTCCTCGGCGAAGCACGCGGCGATGGGATCGGCCACGCTCCCGAGGTCGAGTTCCAGACCGCAGCGCGAGGCGAAGGCCATCTCGAGCGCCGTGAGAGCCAAGCCGCCGTCGGAACGGTCGTGGTAGGCGAGCACGAGACCGCGCTGCTTCAATTCGATCACGGCGGCCGCGAACGCGGCGAGCTCGGCCGGCGAATCGAGGTCGGCGGTCGCCCCGCCGCTGACTCCAAACACCTGCGCCCAGCAAGAACCGCCGAGCCGGTCCTGGCCCCGGCCGAGATCGATCAAGACGAGGCAGGAATCCGCGCCGGACTCGAGCACGGGTGTCCATGTTCTGCGCACGTCGAGTACCGGTGCGAATGCGGACACGATCAGCGAAATCGGCGCGATGACGGCGTGTTCGCCGCGCGCGTCGGTCCAGGCCGTGCGCATCGACAGGGAGTCCTTGCCGACCGGAATCGTGATCCCGAGTTCGGCGCAGAGCTCTATGCCCACAGCGCGCACGGTCGCGTAGAGGTCCGCGTCCTCACCGGGCTGTCCGCAGGCGGCCATCCAGTTGGCCGACAAGCGGATCTCCTGGAGCCCTGCGATGTCGGCCGCGAGAATGTTCGTGACCGACTCGGCGACGGCGAGGCGTCCCGACGCGGGCGGATTCAAGACAGCCACGGGGGAACGCTCGCCCATGGCCATGGCTTCGCCGGTGTAGCCCTCGTAGGCGCTCGCCGTGACCCCGACATCGGCCACGGGCACTTGCCAGGGTCCGACCATTTGATCGCGGCAGATCAGGCCACCGACACTGCGATCGCCGATCGTGATCAAAAACGACTTGTCCGCGATCGTCGGCAAACGCAGCAAGCGCTGCAGCGAAGCCTCGATGGTCACGTCGGCCGTCGCGGGCGCCGCGGCGACCCTCTTCGGTACCGAGCGGACATCGCGCGTCATGCGCGGCGTCTTGCCGAGCAAAACGTCGAGGGCCAAATCGACGGGCATTCCGCCGAGCAAAGGATCCGTGACCTGCAACTGGCCCTCACCCGTGATCTCGCCGACGATCGCGTACGGGCAGCGCTCGCGCTCGCACAATGCGGCGAACGCCGCGATCCCCCCGGGCGCGAGTGCGATCACGTAGCGCTCCTGGGCTTCGTTGCACCAGAGTTCCATCGGCGAGAGCTCGGGTTCCGCGCTCGGTATCGCGCGCAGATCGATACGGCCGCCGCGCCCGCTGTGCGCGATGGCTTCGGGCAATGCGTTCGACAAACCGCCGGCGCCGACGTCGTGAATGAGCCAGATCGGGTTGCTCGGCCCGAGGGCCCAACAGCGATCGATGACCTCCTGAGCGCGCCGCTGCATTTCCGCGTTGCCGCGCTGAACCGATTTGAAATCCAGATCGCTCGAGCTCTGGCCGCTGCCGACCGACGAGGCGGCGCCGCCGCCGAGACCAATCAGCATCGCGGGACCGCCGAGCACGATCAGCGCTGCGCCGACGCGGACATCGGCCTTTTCGACGTGCCCGCGGCGAATGTTGCCGAGGCCTCCGGCGATCATGATCGGCTTGTGGTAACCGCGCACGACATCGCGTCCCGCCTCGCGCCCGCGCTGTTCGAAGACCCGGAAATACCCGCAGATGTTCGGGCGGCCGAATTCGTAGTTGAACGCGGCGGCGCCGATCGGTCCCGCGATCATGATTTCGAGCGCCGAGGCGATCCTTTCGGGTTTGCAAGGCTCCTCTTCCCAGGGCTGCTCCATGCCCGGGATGCGCAGATTCGATACCGAGAATCCGCAGAGTCCCGCTTTCGGTTTCGCGCCCGTGCCGGTCGCGCCTTCATCGCGAATTTCGCCGCCGGCACCCGTCGCGGCGCCGGGAAACGGCGATATCGCGGTCGGATGATTGTGGGTTTCCACCTTCATGAGAATATCGACGGGCTCGCGCACCGCCGCGTAGCGCTGGGTTTGCGGATCCGGAAAGAAACGCGACGCCATGGCGCCCGCAATTACCGCGGCATTGTCGCGGTAGGCCGAGAGCACTCCGCGCGCATTGCGGCGATGGGTTTCCCGAATCATGTCGAACAAGGACTGCGGCATCGCGGTTCCGTCGACGATGAATTCGGCATTGAAAATCTTGTGGCGGCAGTGCTCGGAATTCGCCTGCGCGAACATCATGAGTTCCGCATCGGTGGGGTCCCGCGCGAGACGCGTGAAGGCCGCCACGAGATAGTCGATCTCATCCGGGGACAGCGCGAGACCCCAGTCTCGATTGGCCCGCTCGAGCGCCTCGCGGGCACCGCCCCGCAGCGAAACGCTGCGCAACGGACGTGGCGCCGCCGGAGCGAACAGCAGCTGTAAATCCACGGCACCGTGCCAGACCGACTCGGTCATGCGGTCCGAGAGCACGCCGCCGAGAGCGGCGAGGTCCTCTGCCCCCAAAGCGCGGTCCGCGCTCAAGCGGTACACGGTGCCGCGTTCGAGGCGGCGCACGAAGTGCAAGCCGCAGACCGCCGCAATGTCGGTCGCCTTGCTCGACCAGGGAGACACCGTGCCGACGCGCGGAGTCACGCAAACCGTGTGCACGGCGGCGGCAGGCACCGCCGCGTCCGCTTGCTGCGCGGCCCGCCCATAAGTGAGCAGCCGCTCGAGCAAGGCGAGGTCCTGTTCGCCGGGCGGCGAGACCGTCGCGACGAAGTGCTCGAATTGCGCGGTGACTCCCGTTACGGCGCCGCGCACGAGACGCAATTCCGCGAGCAGTTTGTCGAGACGGAACTGCGACAGCGCGGGCGCGCCCGGCAGGCTAAACATGCACGGAAACCGGCGCCACCCGCTTACTTGCGCGCGTTCGTGTCGCCGCCCGGCGTATAGACGGGCACCGGAAATTGCGCCACATTCGACCCTTCGAGCGCGACGATCTTGCTGACACCTTGTTTCTTGACCTCGTCGATACGCAACACCGAATGCATCGGCAGATAGGTTCGCTTTACTTCGTGGAATTCCGCCTTTATCTTCTCTTCGGCGGGGTCGACGACGACGCTGGATCGCTCGCCGAACACCAGTTCCTCGACCTCGATGAAGCCGAACAGACCGCCGTGGCTGACTTTGCGGGCATAGATCTCATAGACCTTGCCCTGGTTGACGAACAGAACCTTGAAAATGTGACTCGCGGCCATTAAGCAGAAGCTCCGACTTGGTACTGTTTCACCATATTATACAAGGCCCTAGCGCAAAACCTCAGAGCCGCCACACGGAGTAAGCAATGGCCTTGCGCTTGCGTATCGTCAGCGAACATGCCGCCCGCCTCGGCGAGAAAGGCACCAAGGTCTTCAGCGTCCATGGCGGCAGCATCGGCCGCGCGACCGACAATGAGTGGATTCTACCCGACCCGGAGCGCTACCTCTCGGGCAAACACGCGCGCGTCGACTTTCGCGCGGGCACCTATTATCTCGTCGACACCTCGTCGAACGGCACCTATGTCAACGGCGCCCAGATTCCGCTCGGCAAATTCCACGATTACGCGCTCAAAGATGGCGATTACGTGCGTCTCGGCGAATACGAACTCCTGGTCAGCATCGATCCCACGAACGATTTCCCGCCCGACGAGGGCGCGATCGTCGCGTACGACGGCGAGCCGTCGGCCGCGGTCAAGAAATCGACGGCCAACGATATCGGCGCGGATCTGGATTTGAGCGAACTGCTCGAGCCGAGCAACAATCTCGATGCCGAAATCGCCGGGGGACTGCACGCGAGCAATGCGTACGGACAGCCCGTCTCACCCGAGGAGGGCGATGCGGAAGTTCCCTGGCACATGATGACGCGGCCGCTGAACCGCAGCGGTGCCAACGCCTCCCAGCCGGCCCCGGCGTCGGGACCGTCGCTCGCGCCGCCGCCGGCGCGCGCCACCGTCAATCCGCTGCTCTACGACGGCGACGTCGACATCGGCCTCTCCGCGTTCTGCCGCGGCGCCGGCATCGACCCCCGGATGGTCAGCCCCGAGGCGCGCAGCAACGCGCTGCAACTGGCCGGTCAGCTGCTGCGTGAAGCCGTGCTCGGCCTCATGGATTTGAACAACGCGCGCGGCGAGTTCCGCAATCGGTTCCGCATGTCACCGCCGCAGACGGCGGACGGCGAACCGGCCTGGAGCTTCACGCAGGGTGTCGAAGATACCTTGATCCGCTTGCTCACGACGCTGTCGGCGCGCGCCGGCTCGGTCGAAGCGATGCGCGAGAACTTTCGCGACTTGAAGGCGCAAAACACCGCGACGCTCGCCGCGATGCGTGCCGCGCTCGATGAGTTGCTGGCCCGCTTCGAACCGAAGGAGTTGGAGGAACGGTTCGAGCACGGCGTCAAACGCGGCGTTTTCGGCTCGCAGAACAAGGCGAAGTACTGGGAGCTGTACGCCGAGCTGTACGCGAGCCTGTCACAGAGCCCGCCCGAGGGTTTTCCGCATTTGTTCGTCGAAGCCTTCGCGAAGGCCTATGAAGCCAAGATGCAGGCGCTCGTGCCGCCCCGGCGCGGCGCCTTCAGCGCCGAGGACCGTGCCGGAGACCCGAAGCATGTGTCCATCGGCGATCGCTAGCAGCCGCGGGTAAAGCTCGCGTGCGGCTCCTAATCGTCGAGGACGACGACCTCGTCGCCGATGCCATCGCGCGTGGACTGATCGCCGCAAACTTCACCGTGCAACGAACCGCGAGCGCGGAGGCGGCCCTCGCGGCGCTCGCCGGCGAGGATTTCGATCTCGCGGTCATCGACGTCGGGCTGCCCGGGACCGACGGGCTGTCGCTCGTGCGGCGCCTGCGCAATGCCGGCAAGGCGCTGCCCACGCTGATTCTGACCGCGCGTTGCACTCTCGGTGACAAGGTCAAGGCGCTCGACCTCGGCGCCGACGATTTCTTGAGCAAACCCTTCGAGCCGGCCGAGCTCGCGGCCCGCTGTCGTGCGCTGGTCCGGCGCAGCAGCGGCGCCCAACAGGGCACGGTCTGCTTGAATCGCGTGTCGGTGGATCTCGCGAGCAAGCGCCTCTGCGTCGATGAAACGGAAGTCGAGCTCACGGCGCGGGAATGGCTGGTGCTCGAATGCCTCGTGCGACGCACGGGCCTCATCGTGCCGAAAGAGCGCCTCCAGCAGGCACTCGCAACCGCCGATCAGGACATCACGGCGAATGCGGTCGAAGTCCACATCTCGCGTCTGCGCGGCAAACTTGGGCAAGCCGCCGTGATCCGCAGTCTGCGCGGATTGGGCTACCGGCTCGAAGAGCCGAAATCTTGAGTGAGCCCGCGAGCCGGTCCCCGTGACTTCCATCAGTCGCACGCTCGTCTTCTGGCTCGCCGTACCCTTGACGCTGCTCGCCTTGGCCGGCGCCCTGCTGCATTACTTCAACAACGTCGCGCCGCAGGTGATCTCCACCGATCGGCGACTGAAGGACGCGGAGAGCTCGCTTGCGGCGCATTTACCGCTCGTCGACCGGACCCCCCAGCGTCCCGGGGGCACGCCGGTGCGGACCTTCCTGCTCGCGGACGGCACGATCATGTTCGCGCTGCGCGACGCCCATGGCGGCCTGCTGGCCGGCGACCCGCGGCTGCCCGCCATCGCCGTCGATGCCACGACTGCATCGGCGTACCGGGTTGCGGAAGTCGGCGGTCGGAATTTGCGTGTGCTGGCAACCTATGTCGAGACCGCGACCGGACCGGTCACGGCGACCGTCGCGACGGAGATCGACACGAACGAACCGGCTGCGCGCTATGGCTTCTTGAGCACCCTGCTCTGGGACTTCGTGCACCTCGACCTCACCCTGGTACTTGTCTGGGTCGGCATTCAGTTGGGACTTCGGCCGCTACGAAAATTGCGCGATGAGGTCGCCGAGCGCTCGCCGCAGGATTTGCGGCCCATCGTCGAGGCCGGCGTGCCGCGCGAGCTCGCGCCCTTGGCGGCGACGCTGAACCGTCTGTTCGCGGCCTTGCGCACGTCCGTGGAAGCGCAAAAGCAGTTCATCGCGAACACCGCCCATCAGCTGCGCACACCGATCACGGGCATGCTCGCGCAATTGGAGCTGCTCGCCGCGGAGCCGGCCGCGGCGCCCGTCAAGCAGCGGCTGGCGACGCTCCAAGAGGGCGTGCGGCAGCTTGCGCACGCCTCGAATCAGCTGCTCACGCTCGCGCGCGCGGATCCGGCCGTGAATATCGCCGCAAAGAGCGAAGTCGTGTCGCTCGACGGCCTCGCGCGCGAGGTCATCGGCCGCTTTCTCGATCGCGCACTACAGGCTGACATCGATTTGGGCGCCGAATTGCAGCCGGCCGGCGTCCTTGCCGATGCCTCGCTGCTCGATGACCTGCTCAGCAATCTGGTCGACAATGCGCTCAAGTACACGCCGCGCGGCGGCAGTGTCACGGTGCATGCCGGCGAACGAGCCGACGGCGCGTTCCTTGCCGTCATCGATACGGGCGCCGGGATTCCGGCCGCCGACCGCGAGCGCGTGCGACAGCGTTTCTTTCGTCTGCCGAACTCACCGGGACACGGCAGCGGTTTGGGTTTGGCCATTGTCGATGAAATCGCCTCGCTCTATGATGGCGCCGTCACGATCGAAGCGGGCGCGAACGGACGCGGTACGAAAGTCACGGTCCTGTTTCCGGCCGCTCCCGCCGCATGAATTAGACGATTGCGCCGCACGGCAGCCTGAGTGCGGAAATGCGAACGACGTCACATTCCTGGCGGTCGCATGCCGGTCCGTCAGGTTCGTGCAAGTTACCCCCCCTAAGCTTCTCACCCATGATAAAGGCGGTCATTACCGTGAAGAAACTATCGGGCTTTACGCTGCTCGAGCTGGTCACCGTCATGGGGATCGTCGCGATCCTCGCGGCGATCGCGATACCGTCGTTCCGCTACGTCACGTACTCGAACCGGGTCGCGAGCGAGGTCAACGCGCTCGTCGGCGATCTACAATTTGCCCGAACCGAAGCGATCAAGCAGGGCATTCCGATCACCGTTTGCGCCTCTGCGGACGGCGCAACCTGCCTGGGCACGTCGACCTGGGACAGCGGCTGGATCATCTTTCCCGATCTCAACAGCAATCAGCAAGTCGACACGGCGTCGGAAACCGTGATCCGCGCGCAAAACGCGCTCGCCACGTCGTTCGGCGGCAGCGACACGCTGACGAGTGACAACTCCTTTACCGCGATCACGTTCAATCGCGAGGGCTTCGGCACGACCAATACCGCCAATGCCAACACGGTCACGATCACGCTGCACACCTACCCGACGGTCAATTCCGCCTGGACGCACTGCATCGCGATCTCGACGGTCGGCATGGTACAGACCGAAACGCCGGCAACGCCGTCGGCACCGACGGTGTGTACATGACAAAGCCTGCGAGCCCCCACTCGCGATCGGCCGGCTTCAGTCTCATCGAAGTCATGGTCGCTCTCGTGGTTTGCTCGATCGGTCTTTTGGGACTTGCGAAGATGGAGTCCCTGGCGCTCGCGAGCACGAGTGTCGCCGGCACGCGCTCGCTCGTCGCGCTCGAGGCCGAGAGCCTCGCCGCGCGCATGCACGCCGATCGCGGCTATTGGGCGGGCGGATTCGCGCTCGCCACGACCACGCTGCAGGGCGCCAACGGCACACTCACCTTGTCGAACGCGGCGCTGCCGATCGCGACCGCGAGTTGCACGACGCCGGGCGCCAACAGCTGCGTGCCGGCAACGATGGCCGCCTTCGACCTCGCGCAGTTCGGTAACGCCCTCACGAAGGTCGTGCCGTATTACCTGACCACGATCACGTGCTCGACGACCGGACTGCCGGTCACCTGCACGATCCAGATTCAGTGGTCCGAAACCGCGGTCGCGATGAACGCGCAGCAAACCACCGGCGGCGGCGGCGACATTACGAGCCTCGCGGCGCCCACCTACACCTTGTTCGTGCAGCCATGAAGCGTCGGCCGTTGCAACGCGGATTCACGCTCATCGAACTGGTCGTGGCGCTCACGATCGCGCTGTTCCTGATGGGCGGTCTCGTGAGTCTCGTGTTCGCGCTCAAGCGAACCACATCGATTCAAACCGGCCTGTCGCAATTGCAGGAGAACGAGCGGCTCGCCATGACGCTCTTGGGCGACGTGATCCAGTCCGCTGGGTACTATCCCATCGAACCGACGGGCTGGGTTCCGGGCCAGCAACTCAATGCCGCGTTGACGGAACTGCCGGCCGCCGGTGCGTTCACGACCGGCGGCCAGGCGATCGTGGGCACCGGAACGGGCTCAACGACGACGCCGCCTTTCGACACGGTGTCGGTGCGCTACCTGACTTCGGGGACCGACAACGTCATCAATTGCAGCGGTAGTTCGAGCACCGTCGCGGCGACGTTCATCAACCAGTTTCAGGTCGCGACCGTCAACGGCACGAGCTACCTACAGTGCGTCTTGACGGTCAACGGTGTGCAAAAGACGATCAATCTAGTACCCGGCGTCGCGGGCATGCAGGTCATCTACGGCCTCAAGACCAACAGCGGCGCCGCGACCAATTCCGTCGATACGTACGTGACCGCTCAAAACGTCTCCAACTGGTCCAATGTGCTCGCTGTGTCGGTAAACCTCCAGTTCGTCAACCCGCTGTACGGCCAACCGTCGCAGCCGCAGTACGTTTCGCTCAACTGCGAGTTCGACGTCATGAATCAATTATGATGAGCGCCACCCCCCCCAATCCCGCGATTCGCGTGCGCCCACACGAGCGCGGCATGGTTCTCATCACGAGCTTGCTGCTGTTGGTCGTGGTCACGATCCTCGCGATCGCACTGTTCCGCAGCTTCGGCATCGACGAGAAGATCGCCGGCAACATGCGTGAAAAGCAGCGCGCGCTGCAGGCGGCCATGACGGCCGAAGAATATGCGGAGTCCTGGATCACGAGCCCCAACGTCACGGCAGCGATCACGTGCGCGGCCGGCCCCACGGTCTCTTACACCGTGGGGCAGGTTTGCACGACGGCGAGCGGACTCACGAACCCGTCGGCGCTGCCTTGGCCCACCGGGGTCACCTATACGCCGGCGACGATGCCGACGGGCGCCAACGGGTTCGCGAACCCGCCGATTTATTACGTCACTTCGCTCGGACCGCCGGCGTCCGGCACGGGCACGGTCTATCAAATCGATGCGGCGGGGTATGGGGGCAGCGCCAACACGGCCGCGGTCATCGAATCAACGTTCCTCGTGCAATCGGGGGTCACATGTGTAGCAGGGTGCAATCCATGATTACCAAACGGAAACATATTCTCCTCGCCTTCGCGATCGCGGTTGCCGCCGCCGGGGCGCTGCCGCCACTCGCGCTCGCGCAAACGTCGACGCTGAACAGCGCCGTACAGGAGAATTTCACGGGCAGCGGCACGTCGAACAACTGGTACTTCTTCGGCGGCGCGTGCTTGACCGCGGGAACCGTCGTGACGACCACGAATCCGGGACAGATTCCGGCGTGTATCGGCGATTCCTATTATGGCAGCCAGACACAGGTCGGCGGCAATTCGGGCAATCTCAATACGCACCCCGACAGCACCGATCCCACGTCGCCTTACTACGGCGGCGCCTTGCGCTTGACGAACGACGCGAACGACCAAGCCGGCGCGATCGTCTCGAACTTCTCCTTTCCGCTCGCTCAATACGGCCTGCAGGTCACATTCACGACCGAGACCTACGAGGGCGATTCGGGCGGCGGCAACTCGGACGGCGCCGACGGCATCAGTTTCTTCCTGCAGGATGCCTCGATTGCGAACGGCGTCCCCACGCTCGGCGACTGGGGCGGCAGCTTGGGCTATACCTGTTCGAACGTGAACAACAGCAGTACGCAAGGCTACGACGGCATGGCCGGCGCCTACCTCGGCCTCGGCATCGACGAGTACGGCAACTTCTTGAACTCCGGCGACAACACCTCGTCGGGCTATGGCTACGTGCCGAATCGCATCGGCCTGCGCGGCACCGGCAGCACGCAATGGAGTTTCCTGAGCAGTCTCACGCCCGCGATCGTCGCAGCCAACAAGGCGAGCGGGACGGCCGGCCTCTATACGACCGCGACGTCCCCGTATTATCCCGCCACCGGTTTGACTGCCACTCAGCAGCAGCAGGCCGTGCAGGAGACTTGCAGCACGGGCCGCATCTGGGACTGGAGCAAGGTTGCAGCCCATCAAGCCTCGAGCCCGACGGAAACCGCCTATACGGTCCCCAATTACACGGTCATACCGAATG
>Ga0116231_10012562_pt1 | contig 12378 bp, 12 predicted proteins | sample S1TSphgellanicum_2_FD_89695 | JGI IMG/M metagenome (GOLD analysis project Ga0116231, IMG submission 89695) | Host-associated microbial communities from peat moss isolated from Minnesota, USA - S1T2_Fd - Sphagnum magellanicum MG | ecosystem: Host-associated > Plants > Peat moss > Unclassified... | reverse complement strand
TTAAAATGATTTGATGTTCTGGCAAATTATAAAATATTTTAGGGCCTTTTACCTATCAACTAAGCATTGGCATCTAAGCTCCACAAATGAAAACGTGCGCAAACGTACGTTGTTTGCTCCATGCTTGTTGCAAGATAGATTTGACTAGGTCATAAGGGCTTACCTTCAATCTACTCATTTATATGGAAGGTAGAAATCCATATAGAGCAAATTACCCATATTACTGAAGACGAAACGCTAAACAATATTATAACATTGGGCAGGGTGTTCAATTGGAGGATTGGACAAGCTATGTAGGAAATAATAATGAAAATGACGTTCCTTCTTTGAAAGCGCGCTTTGCACCCTAGAATTAGGAGGTTTTGCCTACCTAAAAAGGATTTAGTAATGTAATATAAAAATGTTGAAGAAGAGGCCAAGGTCTTTTTCTTAAAGGTAAAAATGTCAATATCTATCTTGCATGGAGTGAGCTTGTAAATTTCCTAGTGTGGCATCGAGCAAGATAAAAAGGGCCTATACACTTGTCAAGGCCGTGGCAAGCTCCTAAGCACCTATACAAGTTTGATTTGTCATAGCCTACTATGCCATCATCTCCCTTGTGGGCTCTTTAGCAGGACACTTTGACAAGCAACTCACTTAAAAAAGTGGCCAAGGGTAGGTTGACAAAAGATCCGAAAAAAGTCAAGTTAGAAAATCGTGTGACGAGCGACTATCTAACACGGTTCAAAAAGCACCTATGTAGCCTGCCTTAGTGAACAAAGGAAACCTACGACTGGGCAAGTAGATTTTTTATTCTATTCATTAATCGTTATGTGCCTCCGAGCACTATGGTAAGATGTGAAAACACCCGATCCCATTCCGACCTTGAAATGTGAAATCGTCTTACGCCATATGTACTGATTTATAAATTTTGGGAGACATGGTATAAGCTTGGACAACGTACTTAATCTAATTTAAAGTTCCAATGTGCGCAATAAAAAAATTGTTTTTGCCATAAAATTTTACTAATTGTGTGGGCCCTTTCTATGGGCACCAAAACAAGTGAAGGCTCCAATAAATAAAATCCATAAAGTGACTTTGGTGAAGTTTCTAGAGGGCACAAAGTGGGGGGTAGTACGAGGTGGGGGGATGTGGCTTCCTAAAATCAAATGCAAAGCGGGAAAGTGTAGCAAGCCTAACAAAGAAAAAAAGCAGGCATGTGCCGATTAATGATGCTAAAAAAGATTTTATTAACCATGCATGATGATGAATTGGGCTATGAAATATCTGCAAATATCTTTGGAAAAAACAGCTTTGCAACTGTCTTTCAGGCAAGCCAAAGGACTTGCTTAGTTGGCTTCATGTTTTGCTTGTTAAATAAAGTTACACGAAGCAATGATAAACAAACAATTGCCCGATGGTTCTTGCTTTGGGGGCTAAGTCCCAAAGTATTGCTATGCAAGACTTTAGCCAAGAGATGAATTACCATAGAGAAATTTGGTAGTAAAATACGATATTTATAAAAAAAAGGCTATACTTAAGGTTGGGCAGATAATTGTTGTGCAAAAAAAGAATATTTTACAGTTGAATAAACTCTATTATGCTTGCAGGATAGAGTAATTGGTAACTCGTCAAGCTCATAATTTGAATGTTATAGGTTCAAATCCTATTCCCGCCAAATGTTATAAGTGTTTTTGGTAAATAATGGAATCTAGAAAGCAGTGCATCTATTACTTGCTTGTTTTTGTGCGCTTTTTCTTTTCTCAAATAATAAATTGATCGGGTATAAAAGATATGAAAATGGTTACTTATATTATGAATGGTGTAAATTAAATGATAAGGTAAATGCTTATTTATTGGGTTTAAGCAAAATGAAACCTAGATTTTGGTTGTAATGTAAACGATATGATATGTAAATATAAGATACGTATAATGGATTTTTGTTACATTGATGATTTTGAATAATCATTTATGGGATAATAAGGAGGTTGATTAATTAAGATTTTTCAGTGGCCTAGTTTTTTGCATGCTTTTCCATTTGGTTATATTAACATTAGTTTAGTATTTTTGGGGATCAATAATTAGCACGCAAATTGAAAATGAATAATTCTCCAGCTAATACAATTGCTTTTATATTAATTATAGCTAGATCTATGAAATTGCCCACATCCAAACTATGTGTAGTTTGTTTGGGTGGTGTAATAGTGGTAAATTATGGAAACAAACATTTGTTTCCCAATTTGTGCCCACCAATGGCCAAGTTTGCTAGAGAGAACTACCGGTTAGCCCAAAATTTAGTAAGTACTAGGTTTTTTCCTTGTCATTTTATCGAAAAAAATAGGCACTTTGTGCATAAACCTTCATCCTTTCTTTGTCATTTCATTGGAAGAATATGCACTTTGTGCATAAACCTTCATCCTTTCTTTGTTATTTTATTGGAAGGATATGCACTTTGTGCATAAACCTTCATCTTCAAGCCCAGTGCACCCTCAAAGGCGCTATAATAAATGACCTGACTAGAAGGCATGTCCATCATTTTGAAGTATAAATGAAAGCCTTATTGGCGAATATTTTGGTAGTGAATAGTAACATAGGTGCAATTCCTACTATATCCAAAAAAATGCATTGGATGGATGCCTAGGCATTGGGAAGGAAGGATGCTTTTAAGGGCGAAACGCCATGGGAAGATAACATATGTGATCCATGGATCTCCAATCAGAAAACCGTATCTGAGCAAAGCGACACATTAATGTGTTGCGCTCTGCTTTGGATTTTCAAAACTTAGCAAAATGAAATATCTAAGTGGTTAAAGGAAAAGAAATCAACCGAGACTCCGTTAGTAGCGACGAGCGAAAGCGGATTAGGCTTTGTGAGAAGGCTGAAAAAGCGCAAAGTGTTTTCTTAGCCTTCTCTCTTCATTTACTTTGTTCGAAATTGATTGATGGAAAAACCATTTAAGGAATTGTGAAGAAGGTTGGAAAATCTTGCCAAAGAAGGTGATAGCCTTGTAGATTTTTTCCCATGGTTTGATTTGATAAGTAAAATGCAAATATCGTGTTTGAATTATGATCGTTTTTATGTGACCAAGGGGGACCACCCTCTAAGCCTAAGTATTCCTCAGTGATCGATAGTGTACAAGTACCGTGAGGGAAAGGTGAAAAGAACCCTAAGAAAAGGAGTGCAATAAAAAACTTGAAATCTAATGCAAACAATCAGTCGAAATACAAAGCAGGCTAAGTTCAAAGAGCGGAAAAGAATAAAATGTTTTTTTTTTTCCTGCTTTGTTATTTAAAACTTTCCACTCTAACGACATACCTTTTGCATAATGGGTTAGCGAGTAAATGAACACAACAAGCTTAAGCCATTAGGTGTAGGCGCAATGAAGTTAGAAGTAAATAAAGAATATAGTTGTTTCTATTTGACCCAAATCAAGTGATCTAGCCATGAGTAGGTTGAAGAGAGCTTTAATGGGCCTTGGAGGACCGAACTCACATATGTGGCAAAATACGGGGATGACTTGTGGCTAGGGGTTACAACCTTTAGCAAGTGGTTTTAAATTAATGATAAAAGAACCCATTTGACCAAGTAGTGCTAATTTATTTATTTTTATAATGGTTTTAGTAATTACATTTATGTTAAGTTTGATTACTTGAGTTGTTATACCATGCGCCATGTAAGGTGCTTTCGTTGCTATGGGGCATGTCCCGGTGTCTAATCTCTAGTTTGCGTCAATGGAGTAAATCACCTAGAGGTAGCATTGTTGCAATGAACGTAGAAAAGCATATGGGAAACCAAGTCACAAGAAACCCATATGTCTAAGGACGGCTCAAAAAATATTGTTGGGGTTGATAAGGCTAACAAATCCAAATTACGTAGCCATTGAACGACAACATTTACCAAGCTAGCGGGTAATGACTTGGTCTTGTAATTAGTTCCTTTGGTAGGTATAACAGAGGCTGAAGACGGAATATATATATATGTTTCGGGAGCATTTTCAATAAGAGAAAATAAGACTATGTGGACATCTTACCTCAATGCATGGGTGAAAAGAAGAGTCGAAGACGTAATCACGGGATCGGCCCACTCTTTAAAGAGAGGGTCAACAGAGTCGTTGTAATAAGTGAGAAGGGAGACCAACTAAGCTAAGTACTAGAAGGTGCCATTCATGATTTGATGGTAGAGAGTGTGGCCCTTTCCTCATTACAAATGTGGCAAAGCTGATTATGCTTGAACTTTTCCAAGGGGATTGGTTGATCATAGCAAACACTCAAATGCTGCTATGACTTCATTTAATACAAACTTGGTGAAGTGTGTCAAAAAAAATTAAAATAAATAAATAAAATATTATATATAACACATTTCAATAAATCAATGGCGGAGAGTTATTGACGAGAAACTGTCATGTATGGTTCGGAGGGCGAAGAAATCAATTATCAACCCCTACTTTTGATTATGGTATGGTATTGTCGGATTTAAATGTAGGTATATTTTGTTTATTTGCTATATCTTCCCTAGGTGTTTATGGGATCATTATGGCGAGTTGGTCTAGTAATTCCAAATATGTTTTTTTTAAGGAACATTACGATCTGTAGCTCAAATGGTTTCTTATGAAGTTTCTATTGGTCTTATTATTATTATCGTACTAATCTGTGTAGGTTCTTATAATAGATTGTAATAGCGCAAAAGCAAATATGGTTTGGCATTCCTTGTTTCCTGTATTTATTATGTTTTTGATCTCTTGTCTAGTAGAAATTAATCAAGTTCCCTTCGATTTACCAGAAGAAGAAGCTGAATTAGTCATGGGCTATAATGTAAAATATTCTTCAATGGGTTTTGCTCTTTCTTTTTCGGGGGAATATGCTAATATGATCTTAATGAGGTGCGAAGCTTTGCATCTAACATTCGTTAGGCTTTAGCCTTCTGCAGGAATCGGTGTCCTCTTAAAGGCCTTGTGTAGTAAACCCTTTTGGGCGGATCTAAATTGAGTAGTCCCTGTGAAGTTTTCGGAAAAAGGTAGCATGGTGTGTAAGCACAACAAAAAACTGCAAACCCATCAAACGACCTATCTAAGATTAGGGAGATATCCTAAATAGATACCTCATAACTCTTCCCCAAACCTATACATATACTTAATGCTCATACGGGAAAGTGCACTTTTAGGTTTGGAACCAAGGAGGGTTGCTCTGAGAAATAACTTCTCGTCTTATCTAGGGGGTGCGGGCACACCTACGCGAATTACAAATGACAACTACAAGGATGGCAGGAAAGAAAATGGTATTCGATATTCAGGGATAAATGTAAACCTATCAAACATGGATAATCATTTTAGTTTTAAAAAAGAAAACTCACTGGCGGTGGGAAACATCAACTAAAAGGCAAACGTAACGAGCCTAAATCATTGGGATGACATAGCACGAAACACATTCACATACTCAAAATTATTACAGACAATAGACTGTTATTGACGTCCTATGAGCAAATCAGGTCCAAAGCAAGTAACTTTAAAACCAGTAGAAAAAAAATCTTTGTTGTTTTCAAAGCTACGCCCCTATTGTGGCATCTATAAAAGAGGCACTTTAAAGGCTCAAGACCAAGGTATAATTAGCCAGAATAAGGTGGCCCATTTAACTTATGTGGCCCGCTTGATGAACATTAACTATCGCAACCCCACTTTGGGGCCAAGTGTGAGAATGCAACTCACACTCCCAAAAGTGGGAAAATGGAGTCCTCCGGGACTCCCAAAAACTCAGAAGACGATTTGAGGGGTCAAATCTCCTCGCATTGGTGCGTTCTTTATATCAATGAAAATTTCTTGAAGTGTAGATGCCCAAAATGGCCTTGCATGGGCCATTTGGACATATGTAGCCCAAGTTAGGGGCAAAAGAAGGGCCGAGAGTCAAACTGCCAATTTGACTCTCGACCACTAAAAGTTGGGAATCGACCTCTTCCTGACGTCACCTCAAAGAGTGCAACACGGCGTTGGAAAGCTCTGGACAAGAGCTACAACTTTGGTTTAGACCTCGTCCCAATCCGAGTTTAGGGCGAGGAGCTATGAACGTCCAAAGTCCTAGGACTCCAACCTGGGACAGTTTCGGGACTTCAACTTGGGAGTCCCGGGAAAAAAAACAATTTGGATGTAGCCTCGGTGGAGAGCTACAAAGTATACTATATGGGGGAAGGTGGTGGGTAACCCCGAGTTTAGGCTGTGGTGAGTCTTGTGTGTCAAAGTGCCCGTGGCTTGTCCCGACACCCAAGGGTGTTCCCAAATGTTAACTAACCTTCTTGTGATTGGTTTTGGATGCATATTCGAGCTTGATAATCTAGTTCCTCTTCCTAGTCTAATCCCGGGACTTCTAGCACACCCCTCTACCCCCTTTTAGTGCTGGAAGTCGGGAGCGACCCTCAAGTACTAACTTTCCATAACTTTACATAGTTGGACCTTCAAGTGGGTTCAACAAGGGACTTGGGAGTGTGTCATTAACAAAGACATTATCAATTGGTTTGCGAACGTCATAAGAGGTTTTTTGTCTTACTATAGATATTGTGACAATCTTTATCAAATTTGAACTTTTGTCAACTACCATATTAGCTAGTCTGCTATATTTACCCTTACTAACAAATATAAATCCTCAACACAAAATAATCCCCAAGCACTCCAAGGATTTACATATAATCAATGGAGAAGGTGGGACCCTTGTTAGTTTTCCTACCAGCATAGAGTTTAGGACGCTTAGACTGGAGTTCCTGACAAAAGCAAATATAGATGAGGAGGCATACAAAAAATCAAAGTGTGATGAGTTTGAACTATTGTGTAGTTAGAAAGGAGGCCCTAGTGCAAATGCACTATGTACGCAAGTTGGCCCGACACTTATATTTTTTTATTAACACCACAGTTATTTCAAGAGGAGGCCAAAAATAAATATATATTTTTTCCCACTCTGTATTGATCATCAGCACCGAGACATCCATGTGAGGCCTTAGGGGTTTGAAAACCTAGGTGTGGTGTTGGTTAGAGGAAATGAGACTTAAGATTCTTAGAACTGAGCCGTATGATGAGCGACTGTCATGTACAGTTCTTTGGGAAGGGAGTAGATACCTATTTCCAGGCCTGAGCAAGCTATGAAGCTCTTACTCTTCCAATCTATGTATAGTGTTTTTTTTAGGAGGTTGGCTGCCCATCTTAGATATTCCTATTTTCCAAGCAATTCCAGGTTCTATCTAGTTTAATATTATTTATTTATTTATTTATTTTTGGTATATATATGGGTCCATGCAACATTTCCACGATATCGTTATGACCAATTAATGAGACTTGGTTGGAAAGTCTTTTTACCTTTATCATTAGCTCGGGTAGTCTCTGTATTTGGTGTTCTCGTAGCCTTTGGTGTTCTAGTAGCTCCCTTAATTTATTGAACAATTTCATTACAGTGCAACCAAAAAACAAATTTGTTCAGCTTCTTATGCCAAATAAAGATTTTAGGAAATATAACAAGGGCGACAGCTCTTTGCCCATGAAGGCAAAGGGCAAAACCCCCCTTTTTTTCATTTTTTTGTTGCGCCGAAAAATATTGGAGGAAGTAAAAAAAAATCTATATATATTTGGGGGAGGGGGGAATTTTGAAAAAATCCTATAGAAAAAGAAATCTTAGAAAAGTAAAATAGCAGCTTGAAGACCACATAAATTGATTGAAAAAAAATATTTAAAAAAAAATATTCATTTTTATTAATTTCATAAATGCAGGCTTTTAACATTATAGAACAAATTATATATATATATAATTATTTTCACCTAAGGCGTCATAATGATGAATAAATCCTGCCCATGATAGATTGCACCAATCACAAAAACACAAAGTTTCCATGATCTGCAAAGAAAAGAAAGCACAAAACATTCATATGGTGAGACAATTATCGATTCTTAAATAACCCATATTTTTTACATTTAACAATCATTTGATAGATTATCCAGCCTCGAGTAATTTAAGTTAATGGTGGAGTTTTGATTCATTGGTTGGTATTTGTTTGGTCATTCAAATAATTACAGGTGTTTTTTTAGCTATGCATTATACACTTCATGTGGATTTAGCTTTTTTAAGTGTAGAACACATCATGAAAGATGTGAAAAGAGGTTGGTTATTTCGTTATATGCAAGTTAATGGGGCAAGTATGTTTTTTTATTGTGGTTTATCTTCATGTTTTTCATGGTTTGTATTATGGAAATTATGCGAGTCCCAGGGAATTAGTTTGGTGTCTTGGAGTTGTCATTTTATTATTACTGATTGTAACAACTTTTATAAGATACATATTACCATGGGGTCAATTTGGCCCCTCTTTCTACTAATGGAGGGAGAAAAACCCCACTAAATGTGGGAAACTCTTTATTACTAAGGTACTTATTTCCCATTGAGGACATAAAGTATACGACTTTCGGCCATCTCTCTAGCGTTAGCATTGCTGTGTTGCGTGGGTGTAAATTTTAAGTAAAAATCCTTAGCATGTCATCATAGACAATCCGCAAGAAAGCTCTCGCTACACTAAAATAGGCTTGGCCTTGGGAAAAATAACACAAAGAGTTCCTTAGAGACTACACGTGGGGTGCTTGGTCTGTTATTGATCTTCGACTAGGTAAATATATAGTCCTACTTTTCTTTGAAAAATCATGTCTATTTTACTCTAATCAATAGAGGTCGGCCATTATTGAATTAAAGTCTTACAATCTATTCAAGCCATAAATTAGGTTTTCTATAAGCCTCACTTAAGCTTTTTAACCTCCTACCATACCAGATCTAGGTTTCATAGGGTTTTTATTTAGTGAGTGATGCTTTTGTTGAACAAGGGGGTGAACACTCAAAAAAAATAAAGGCAGTCTACTAAACAAAACCAAAGGCTTTGTTTGAGTCAACTTTCAGCTCTTGTTCTGGGGATATGTATCTCCTAAGGAAAGTATCTAGATTTCATTTGATAAATAATGGTGAAGTTGGGGGCCCACCAATATCTAAAATTTCAAACCAAAACCTCAACTAGTTTGAATTGGCTTTACTAAATTTTTATCTTAGGGAAGTCAAGATAGTTCCTAATAACATTGTTGACTATTTTACTCTTAGAGCATTAGCCTATTGGTTTATAATGGAGGGCACGTGGGCTTGAGGTTTTTTATTTATACAAATAGTTTTATTTGACTTGAAATGTAATTATTAATTTTTTTGTATTGTAGAAAGAATTTGATATCAGGGCTAATTTCAGGGAAAAACATTATAAATAGTTGTTCTATATTCCAATGAGTAAAATGGTAAAATGAAAAAAACCGAACCTCACATCATTTTCTATGAAGTATAAAACAAGTCTTTAGTTAAAACATAGAAAAGACATAGGGGAAATTAAGGCAAATGAGTTTTTGGGGAGCTATAGTCATTACAAGCTTAGTTAGTGCAATACATGTAGTAGGAGACATTATAGTAACTTGGCTTTGGGGTGGTTTTTTTGTAGACAATGCCACCTTAAATCGTTTTTTTAGCCCTCATTACTTACTCCCTTTTATAATAGTTGGCGCTGCTATTCTTCATATTGTTGCATTGCATCAATATGGTTCTAATAATCCATTGGGTATCAATTCTTATGTGGATAAAATAGTTTTTTACCCGTATTTCTATGTAAAACATTTAGTAGGTTGGGTAGCTTTTGCCATTTTATTTTATTTTTTGTTTTTTATGCACCCAATGTTTTGGGGCATCTTGACAACTACATACTCGCAAATCCCATGTCAACTCCAGCTCATATAGTGTTAGGATGGTATTTTTTACCAATTTATGCAATTCTTCGAAATATATCTAATAAATCAAGGGGTGTAGCTGCCATAGGACTAATTTTTGTGTCATTATTTACTTTACCATTTATTAACACATCATACGTACGTAGTTCACCTTTTCGACCAATTCACCAAAAATTGTTTTGATTGCTTTTGGCAGATTGCTTACTTTTAGGCTGGATTGGATGTCAACCTGTGGAGGCACCATATGTTACTATTGGACAAATTGCTTCAATTGGTTTTTTCTTTTATTTTGCTATTACGCCCATTCTTGGCAAATTAGAAGCTAGATTAATCCAAAATTCTAATGTTTGTGAGGACTTAAGTCCTCGCAAGCTTTCCCACATTTTAAAAAATTTACTTGATGTTGTAAAATGAAGAGCTATCAATTTATTAACCATATTATTACCAAATTCTTGTATTTGTTTCCTATCTGCCTTCAGCTTCATTAATTGTATTGGTGGTGTGTTTATATTACTTTCTTCCCAGACCTTTATTGCACTCCTAAAGACTGAAAAGAAATTATAGAGGGCCTAGCCTTCGGCCTTGTCAGGCATGAGGCCAAAGATAGCGGCTATTTTTGTGAAGAGTTGATCGTTGGTCAATAATTGTAGATTTAATGAAGTTTATGTCCAAAATTTTTGACTTGTAAGAATTCTGGACTTCGTTAAAGTTTCTTGACCATAATTTACAGAAGATATCCAACAAACAAGTTAAGATAGAAGGCCGAAGGTTGTGCTACATTATTTCTGTACTCAATTTATCAGAGTTGTGGGCCTAGCTCAATAAATTCACACAAAATTGGATATTATGATCGAGGTGCGTTGCCGGCTACTATTATTGATTTGCTTTCTTCGACTCTTTTTCAAATATTCAATTTGGTTGATTTGTAATCAAATCTGGCTATAGGCATGAGAGTCGATCTTATATTAGAACATATCAATTACACATTTTGTTGTAAGATTGTTTACACTAGGCCAAACCGTAGGCTTGGGCTATTAAGTTTTTTCAATTTTGCTTGTGCTTGTAGCAAGCGCATTATTAATGGTTTTTCCAATCCAAATGGTGTTATTGTTTGTTGTTCAACAAATTATTGATCTATCATTGCAAAATGTAATTAACTTCATCAAGTCTGAATATCTGGAAAGATTATCATTACATATGGTGTTTAACGACGGTTATCAAAAGAGTCGTTTTTGTTTTTCTGGCCTAGTCACCAAGGCCAAAGGAACTTTTATAGTAATGACAACCTTAATTATAGCAAAATCAAGTCGTAGGAGCGTTTCAAAGCTTAATAAAGACGGCGATGTTCAGGCAACTAGTCTTTTTTCCATTGCCCAACATCGTGCCTTTGGCACTAAATGTGTCGTGCCGTGCACCATTGCATATCAAAACTTCTTTCGGCCAAGTATCCTTACAAAACTAGGCCAAAGGCAGTAGTAACACCTTTATCTTTTTATAAGGAACATGCAGCCTTTAGCCTCACTTTCACACAAGTTGGTCAAAGCTTTATTCAAGGACATGATGACTTTAATCTATTCTAATTCCATAGAACTTGCAATTGTTCTTTCAGTCTATGGTAACATTTTAGTTTTCGTATATTTTATCATATTTTCATTTTAATTAATTGATGGTTCATAAGATATGCTATGAAAAAGTTTAATACCATAATCTTAAAATATAATATACTATGTGTAAATAAAATAAAAAATTAGTATATTCGTTCCTACCAAAATATTTTTTATATTTCGATTTAGTTTTGGCTGGTTATGTATTTTGATCTTTTTCCTTTTATGGTATATTTTAGGTGTTCTATCATGGGCAAGTAAATAATCTATTGTGGCAATATGGAAAAGCATCCATAAAAAAATATAGATTTGGATGCTTTACGTTTTTTACTTTTCTTAAGTTTACTAGGTTTACAAGTTCAAATCGGTCCAATTTGTAGCAGAGCACTCTGTAACATTTTGACATTTGCACTGAAGACTAAATGGCCACACAACATATTTATTACTATGGGGATCTTTATCTCGAATCTTTGTAGCCTTCATTTATACATCTAGCTTTTATTCAAAGAAGAATTTCCATAAAATAAATAAGGGTCTCCTCTATTTAAGAAAAATGAATTCCCGTACAAGGACCTTCGGCCTTTTGATGTAAGCTATACATAAATTCTAGCTTCGGGCCCCATACTTTTTATTTTGAGTTATTTTTTGGCTAATGAAGTCATTGAAGACATGGCTTTCTAAATGGTTGTAGTATAAATTGTAGGTTAAGGCTTGAAAAGCATAACCTATGGCCTTGTTATGATGGGTAAATTCCGCCCACGAAGGATTTAATAAAGTGAATGTTCGAAATTAGTAAAACTTTCCCCTGTCCCCTTTTTTTAGATAACTTATCCTTCATAATACTAAACTTTGTTTTGCCCTTTGACTCGTATTTTAATGCGCCCACTTTATAGAAAAAAAGAAACGATTTGTGGATAACCAATCGTTTTTCAAATCTCTGATAGCTACTTTACCAAAATGGATACATCAATTTCAAAAATCAAAACATGAAAATATATTATATACCAATCCTGACTACCTATTTCA
>Ga0116231_10012561_pt1 | contig 12379 bp, 9 predicted proteins | sample S1TSphgellanicum_2_FD_89695 | JGI IMG/M metagenome (GOLD analysis project Ga0116231, IMG submission 89695) | Host-associated microbial communities from peat moss isolated from Minnesota, USA - S1T2_Fd - Sphagnum magellanicum MG | ecosystem: Host-associated > Plants > Peat moss > Unclassified... | reverse complement strand
GGCCGGATTGGGGTTCTCGATCTGGTTCGACGGTGGGGTCGCAACCTTGCCTGTCGAATCCTGGTAATAGACGGGCCCGCCAAAACCCAGGATAACGCTGTCTGCGCCGGTGCCGCCCTTGAACGGCTGGTGGTAGTTGTCACCGATGGCGTATTTGTCGGCCAGCGCCTTGAAGTAGGGCATGTCGCCCTTCTGCACGTTGTAGAAGCCCATGGCGGCGGCGCCTTCGCCGGTGCTCTGGTTGTTGAAGCCGGCCGGCTGCGCCGCGCCGTTCGATCCGGCCCCGATCGTCACTTCGACCCACGGGAACAAGTCGTTCACACAGCCGGAGGGATTGGCAGCCGTGGCATGCGAAACGGCGCAATCCATCTGCTGGAACATCTGGTAGAAACGGTGCACCGGGCTGGCCGCATAGTCGTCGTAGGTGATGTGGGGTGTCAGCTGATACGGCACATTATACGGCGCTGCCGCATCGGGATACCGCGTATCGACCGAGTATTTCGCAACGCCCGTGGCACCCGTCGTCAGTATCGGAATGTCGGCTGTTTCAAGGCCGTAATCCGCGGCTTCGGCGGCGGCCACGGTTGCGAAGGGCGCCGGGTTGGTATTGCTGGCGACTTCCGGCGCACCGCCCGTCATGATCGGTGGAAACGGGTTGCTGCTGCCCTTGGCGTATATCACGCGGTGGCCCGGCGCGATGCTATAAGTGTCGGTATCCGTGGAGGAGTACTGGCGCGCGAGTTGAATGTTCGCGCCTTCAGAGCCATCGGCTTTGATAATGCCTTCGCTCAGCAGATTTTTCACGGTTCCGGCCGGCGGAACGTAGGTCGCGAAGAGGTGGTCGAAGGTCCGATTCTCGCCGACGATGATGATCACGTGCTTGATCGGGGTTTTGGTCTTGCCGTCGTTCGGGCCGGTTGTGGCGGCCATGGCAGGGGGGGCGGCATTGGCCAGCATGGCGGCAGCCGAAACGTACGCAAGTAAGCTCTTGCGGAACTGGGTTCGCATCCGATGTCTCCTGGTTTTGCCCGTTGTCTCGAGCGCGCTTCTCTTAGTCAGGTTATCGTCAGCTTACAGGTGACATTTGGGGGACAGTTTTATGACGGGAGCGCATCGGCGCGTGATCGGCCTGTGGATAACACGGGCGCCGGTGGATGAAAGAAGAAGGCCTTCTTTTCTGAAGAAAAGAAGCAAAAGACTTTTATATTTCCGCCGCCTCATCGTTGGCAGGCCATGACCCCGATAGGTCCGCGAGCTCAGGAATAAAAGTCTTTTGGTTCTTTTCTTCAGAAAAGAACACTTACTTCCCTTGCTGATACAGAAACGTGCGTATCCGCTCCCAATGCGCGCTGGCGAATTCCATCAGGTAGCAGCCGGGAAATGCATAAGGCACCGCAGCGAGGTCGAGGCAGCGGAACGCGCCGTGCGCAATATCGGTGTTCTGCTTGGTGTTCAGCTTGGCAAACGAGTTCGTCAGCAGGCAGTATTTGAATTTCGGAAATACTTTTTCGCGGAACGCCAAAATGTCGCTGTTCGGCAGATGCTGCAACACATCCTTCATCAGCAGCAAATCGCCGCCCGGCACCTCGGCGATATCCTGCGGCATGAGGGAAAACTGCACGGTCCGGCTGCCGTATGTTTCCACATTCTTCTGAACCACGCTCGGCACGACATCGAAGCCGCGATAATCGATGCCGTCGAGGTTCAGGAAGCGTGAGAACTGCCAGTCGCCGCAGCCGATATCCACGATCGAGCTGATGGCGTTCATGCGCGTGAATTTGTCAAGAAACGCGCGGTACTCGATGGTGTAATAGGGGCTAGACCCGCCGCCGGATTGCCGGCCCCAGCCGGAACTTTCCTCTTCGTAGTGGCGCCGGAATGCCTCGCGCTCAGCCGGTAAATCGTTCTGCGGTGTCATCTGCGCCAATGCCGTTATGTGGTGATGAAGCAACAAGCCGATTGACGAAAAATACACGCAACCTTGCGCTCACGCCAGGCGCCAGTTGCCGGCCTGTTGCCTTTTATAAGCAAGGTCGGGCATTTTCGCAAAGCGCCGATATGTGCCATGGCTGATCAGAACAAAATCCTCCGGCATCCGGCCGTGCGCCTCCTCGCTGCGCCGGCAATGCAGGGCAATCGCGCGGGTGATGCAGCCTGGCCCGGTGCTGCGCCAGATATGCGGCTTGGTTCCGGATTCCCGTGCCGCCTCCAGGCCCGCCGCCATCAGCTCGATGGCAATTTTCACGATCGGATGGCCGGGCACCGAACACAGGAACCAGTTGTGTACATAAAAGGGCAGGTTGTGCGAGATAGAGGCTGCGAACGGCGCATCCTCCCAGCCGGCAAAGAACTCCACGGCCGGCATCGCGCAGCGTTCGTCGGCGTCGATATAGACGCCACCGCACACATCCAGAAAGCAGAGCCGGAACACATCGGCCTTCATCGCCGCGTGATGACATCCATCGAACAGGCTGACGAACCGGCTGCCGAAATACGATCCTATAAAGTCACGCGCTCGCCCCTCGGAAAACAAAAGATGCGACCAGCCGGGATTGAGCGCCGCCCATTCCTGGGTGAGTGCGCGGATTTCGTCGGGCGGTGCCGTATCCCAGAACTGGACGATGGTTCGAGGCCTCGTGTGCCCGGTAAATCCGCCCGCGCGCACCTCGCCGGTTTCGAATAGCACCGGCAGCTTTCCTGCCACGACCAGGGCGCTCAGGTAAGTGGAGGCGGAGGTTGCGGTGGGTTTGGCGGACGCCAAGGATCCGAAGATTTCGGCTGCGTCGTCCGCCTGCGTGTTTGAAACGAGAAAGGCGCGCCAGAGCAGGTCGTTATAGGCGTCATCCCGATCGGGCTGTTCAACCGCCATCAGGGTTGTGACGGCGTCATCCGGCCGCCCAGCCTGCAGCAGCGCGAGTGCCAGGCAATAGGCGTAATGCCGGTGGCTCGGCGAGTTATCGGTTGCGTAGGCGTACAGGGCCTCTAGCGCGGCCGAGGCGGACTGCACCTGCAATGCGGCGAAGAAATGCACGGTGACCATTCGCGTCGCATACGAATTTCGGTCTCGGACTTTATCGATCAGGCGCAAGGCCAGTTTCGGCCATCCTGATTTCTGCAGATGTTCCGCGGTTTTCAGCACATCCTCGTCTGAATCGGGATTGGCGCGCAATGTGCCGATCTGCTGTATGACGGCGGCGCGTTCTGCCGCCGCGTCCTGCAACGCTTTGGCATATCTGCCCGCAAGGTTGGCATGGCCCGATTTGGCGAGCGGGGCTAGAACCCGTGCCGCCGCGGCGATACGCCACACCGATTTCAGCAATAAGCCGAGTTCAGCCCGCGCGACCGTGGCGTTCGCCGGCGCGCCCGCCGAGAGAAGTTTCGAAAACACCGCAATCGCTTCAACGATGCGTTTCGTGTCGCGCAGGATAAAACCCAGATGTTTCAGCGCCTCTTCCGCCTCCGGATGGAGCCGCAGGGCGCGCCTGAAATCTGCTTCGGCCTCGGCATAGCGGAACATGTCCCTCCGAATCCGGCCGCGCCGGATCAGCGCCGGCTCCGCCTGCACGCCGGCTTCGATCAGTGCCGAATAGGCGCGGGCCGCCTGCGTCAGGTGCCCCGCACGCGCGAGCCTGTCGCCGCCTTGCAGGCCGGCTGCGGAAGGGTCTGTCATGGGCCGAAAAATAGCCTGTTTCAGCGGGCCGCGCCAATCCGGGTCAGAAAGCTGTTCTCTTGTTCAGACAAGAAGGCTCTTCCTTAATCGCAGTACGACGGAACCCACCGGTCGAGCACATAAATGCCGCCGGGGTCTCGGAAACATTGCTCCTGATACACGGCCCATAGCCCCGCTTCACCTTTGTCCTGCAGAAGCCTGTGCCAGGCCATCCAGTGGTCGCCACCCACATCCCGGCCCTCCGCGCGCGCCGCCACGATCGCGGCACCGCCGTTGCGCACCTTGCGCCTGAAATGCGCAAAGCTGCGAGTTTGGAATTCGCGATAAAAAAAACCGTATTGCAAACCGCCCGTGTAGGTGATTCGGCCATCGTCTCGTGCGAAGACCTTGTGATTGCCACGGTCGATCCGAAAGCGCGGGCCGGCACGCAAAATCACTTTCGGCGGCACGCAGAACAGCGAGCTGCGCACGGGCATCCGCGCGAAATCGAGTATGGCTTCTTCACCCTCCGGCTCCCCGCGGCGCAGGAAATGGATCGCTTTCGGCACCGTGAGTGCGTGCACATGCGCCGGCACATAGGCCAGCGCGCGCAGCCCATGCTTGGCCACGCAAAACTCGTCGGCATCCACCGGCAGCACCCAGGCGATATCCGGCCAGTGCTCCATGGCCATGTCCGCCAGCGCGGTCATTTTGTCCGACTGGAAATACGGCACCACCGGATCTTGCAGCACCACCAACTCCGCATCCGGCCGGCTGGCCGCGAAGCGCGCCAGTTCCTGCGCTGTCGCGTCGGTGGACATATTGTCCATCACCAAGAAGCGGCGCGCGCCACCATGGTAAAGCCAGCAGAAATTGGCATGGATGATATCCGCCTCATCCTTCACCATGCAGATCACGGCGCAGTAACGGAACGCCGGAAACGGCCCGGGCTCCGCCGAAAGCTCGGCATAAATGGTATTTTCCAGCAATTCCTTCTGCACCGATCCGGCCCAGGAGGAAGGGTCGCAGAGCCTGGCGCGCGCCAGGCCCTCATGGTCGTGCTGCCAGATGCAGGCTTCGCAGATTCCCTCGGTAGCGGCCGCGTCAGGCGGCATGCGGTGCAGTCGCCACCCTGCCCGTTCGGCCGAAATCGAACAGCCGCCCCAAGACGCGCACCGGCTTCGTCATCCGCCAGGACGTAGAGCTTCGCAGGAGTTTCACTTCAGTCTCCAACTCGCGGATGTAGGTCTCGCGCTGGTCGATCTCGGGTTGTACCGCCAGATGCTCGCCTTGCACTTCCATATCCTTGAGTTGCTCGTCCACGAATCGGGCGAACTCCTCACGCGTGATGCCCTCGGGCGCCCAGCTGTTATCGAACCGCGCGGCATCGCCCGTTGTGCGGTTGCCCATCTTGCGCGCCTCACCCACTTCGAACACTGTCACACTGTCATAAAAGTGGATCGATGTGGTGCGGTCGCCGGCTGGCGTATTGATGGATGTGCCTCGCACATAGTCCGCATGCAACTTGTCGATATAGTCCTTTGCAAATTCGATGAAAGTGCCAGGCCGCCTTAGCCCGCCGCCAAGATTGGGCCAGTAGGCTGCGTGCAGGTCCTCCACCAGATAAACGCCGTTCTTTGCTACCTGCGGATACAGGAATTCGAAGGTACGAACGATATGATGTTGCAGATGGCTTCCATCGTCGATGACGATGTCGGGCGCACCGAACTCCTTGATCACGCCAGCGAGGAAATCCAGATCCGTCTGCTTGCCGATTCGGATATGAATCTGATCACCTTCGAGCTGCTTGCAGCGCGGATAGATGTCGATACCGACGATGTTAGCGAAGGGGCCGAAATAGCCTCGCCACTGATCGAGCGAACCGCCTTCGCCGACACCGATTTCGAACACCGTGATATGGCGGTTGCGGAAGCGCTCGAAATGCGCCTCGTAAGCGGGAAAATACTGGTACCATTTGTGGATTCGCCGGTGATCTTCGCGCAGGTAGTCGCTGTAAAGCGTCATGCTCGTCTCCAAAGCGGGCCGCGCAGGTGTAAACGCATAGCCGCATTCCGCCCTAAATCAGGCACGGAACCTTACCGGGCATTAAGCCTTTGACAGATACCGCAATCCCGTATCGCAATCAACGTGGTGGGCGTGCTCAGCGCACCGCAATGCGCCATCCGCCGGTGAAAACCTCAAACCCGTCGCTTCTGGCGATACCCACCAGAGTGATCCCCGCCGCCTCGGCCGCCCGCACAGCCAGCGCCGTGGGTGCCGAAACCGCGGCGACCACGGCCGCCCCCATGCGAGCCGCCTTCTGCACCAGCTCGATCGAGATGCGGCTGGTGAGCACAACAACCCCCACAGCGGCCGTTTGACCCTGTTGCGCCAGAGCGCCGTACAGCTTGTCCAGCGCGTTATGCCGGCCGACATCCTCGCGCACCGCCTGCAAGCCGTGCCCCGGCAGCCAAAAACCGGCCGCATGAACGGCCCGCGTCGCCTGGTTCAGCATTTGCGCCGGCCCCAGGCTTGCGACGGCGCTGAGAATTTCTTCCGCCGTCACGCGTGCGCCCCGGGGGGCCTGCGGCACCGGGCGCAAGGCCTCCGCCAGGCTCTCCAACCCGCACATGCCGCAACCCGTCGCTCCGGCCAGGCGGCGTCGCCGCTTTTCCAGCGCCGACATGAGTCCCGGCGCGATCCACATGCGCAACTCCAGACCCCCCTCGGCCTCCACCACCACATATTCCTCGATCGCGCTGGCCGCCGGCACGATGTTTTCGGACAGCGAGAACCCCACCGCGAAATCCCGCAGATCGTCCGGCGTCGCCATCATGACGGCATGAGTCACGCGATTATAGGTGATCGCGATCGGCGTTTCTTCGGCAATAACACGCTCGCCGGCGGCAAACGCGCCATCGCGCCAGGCGGTGCGGGCCACACTGATCGAGGGGCTGGTCATCCAAGCACAGTAAGGAAGACTGGGGGAGATGTGCCATCCCCCCCAGACCCCCCGGCATGTCTGCTAAGGCATCGTCGGCAAATGAGTGCGCCCTAAGCTTCCACCAATTCTGGCAGGCGGTGGATGCCGCATTCGGTTTTGCCGGTGCCCGCCCAGCGGCCGCTGCGGGGGTCCTCGCCCGCGGCGACCGCGCGGGTGCAGGGGGCACAGCCGATCGAAGGGTAGCCGGCGAGGCTCAGCGCGTGGCGGGGCAGATGGCGGCGCTGCATTTCGGCCTCGATCTGCGCGGCACTCCATGCCGCCAGCGGATTCAGCTTCACTTTGCCGTCAACCACTTCCTGCACAGGCAAGGCCACGCGGGAATACGCCTGGTGGCGCTTGCGGCCGGTGATCCAGGCGTCAAAAGGTCTGAGCGCGCGCTCCAGCGGCGTTACCTTGCGGAGGCGGCAACACGCATCGGGGTCGTATGTCCACAACGCGCCATCGGGGTCTTGCCCGGCGCGCTCGTCCGGCCGCAACGCTACGCTGCGCACGTCGGTCAAGCCCAGCACGCGGGTCAGAGTCTCCCGATAGGCGAGCGTCTCCGCAAAATGCTGCCCGGTATCGACGAATAGCACCGGCGCGCCACGATCGACCTCCGCCACGAGAGCGAGCAGCACCGCCGACTCGGCACCGAAAGAGGAAACAACCGCGATCCGGCCAACATAGTCGCGGAGCAGGGCGCGCCGCAGCACACGCAGGCTTTTGGCGACATGCATGGCCTCGGGCGAACCCGCGGGTTCGATCGACGGATCGTCTAAATCACTGTATTCATCTGTGTAATCAAACATGAACTTCCCCGGCTGTGGCCGACACAACCGTAAATCTGCTCTGACGGGAAGTGGTTTTAAGGGGTTGAACCGGCATGGGGCATCGAACCGGCCATGCGAATTGTGCAATGCGAAGTAGTATGATAGGAATTACCCGTCAAAATACCCGATAATTTCGCCTGCGCCGCGCCGAGATTGACCCCGCTGCCGCGCGCGACCTATCTGTGCCGCCGATCATGACTTTCGTTCGCACCCTCGCGCCGGCGGCGGCCTCGCGTGCCCTGCCGGACCAGGCCGCCATCTGGCGCGTGGTGAAAACCTATGGCCATGATGAGGGGCTTTCCTGCACGTTCCGCCAGTGGCAGGCCACCCATTCGCATTGCCGCTTCCTGCACGGCTATGCGCTGGCCTTCCGCTTCGCCTTCGCCACGGCCACGCTGGACGATCGCGGCTGGTGCATCGATTTCGGCGGCCTAAAACCATTGCGCGCTTGGCTGCACGAAAGCTTTGACCACACGTTGCTGGCGGCGGCGGACGATCCGCATCTGCCTACTTTGCGCGGGCTGGCGGAGGATGGGCTGGTGCAGCTTCGGGTGCTTGAGGCAGTGGGGTGCGAGGCGTTCGCGGCCGAGGCGTATCGCTGGGCTTCTGCGTTCCTGATGCGTGAAACGGCTGGGCGCGTTTGGCTGGAGAGCGTCGAGGTGAGCGAGCATGCGGGGAATGCAGCAAGCTATTCCCCAGTCTCGCGCGAACCCTAGAGACCCAAAAGGGTCTTTGCTTCTTTCTTCCGCTGCGCGGGCGGGGAAGTCTGATACCAGTCCGGCTTGAGTTTGACCGATGCCAAAATCCCTCGCCCGCGAAGCGGGAGAGGGAAGGGGCCCGCCGCGAAGCGGTGGGAAGGGTGAGGGCTCTCAGGCAAGAGTCACAATCCATGCAAGCCCGGTAGAAAGCCAGGCTTGGTTTCAGGCAGCTTTCGCGGCGACGCCATACTGGCCCTGAGACCAGCCGGCGGGTTCAAGCGAGACCATGCGCCAGGCGGTAGCGTCGGCGAGCAAGGCGCGGAGCAGGCGGTTATTCAAAGCATGCCCGGTGCGGTGGGCAACGAAGCGGCCGTGGATGCGCGCGCCGGCCAAGGCGAGATCGCCAACCGCGTCCAGCAGCTTGTGGCGGACGAATTCGTTGGGCGCGCGCAGACCTTCGGGATTCAGCACGCGGTCGCCATCGACAACGATAGCGTTCTTCAGGCTGCCGCCGCGGGCGAGGCCCGCCTGCTGCATGGTCTCGATCTCCTGCACCCAAGTGAAGGTGCGGGCGGAGGCCAGGGTGGCGCGGAAACCTTGCTCGGTGAGCGAGAGCGAAAGCGCCTGGCGGCCGATGGCGCCGGCGGGGAAATCGATCGACAAAGCCAGGTCGAGCGTCGCGCCGCCGGGGCGCAACTCGGCGATGGCGCCGTCATGCTCGACGCGCACCGTCTTGAGCACTTCGATGATCCGGCGGGGCGCTGCCTGGCTGAGGCGGCCGGCGCAATCGACCAGGAAAACGATGGGGGCGGCGGAGCCATCGAGGATCGGCAGCTCAGGGCCGTCGATGGTAACGATGGCGTTGTCGATGCCGGTGCCAGCCAAGGCCGCCATCACATGCTCCACCGTGCGCACATGCACATCCGGGCAGCCGGGGTGGGAGAGCTGGGTGCACAGGCGTGTATCGGTGACGTTGTCGTGCCGGGCCGGAATATCGAGGCCGAGATCGGTGCGGCGAAAGACGATGCCGCTGTCGGGTTCGGCCGGCAGCAGCGACATCGCCGCCTTGGCGCCGCTATGCAGGCCAATCCCAACACAATCGATACGGGTTTTCAGCGTGTGCTGGCGGGTCGCGGACACATCGATCAAGAGGTCGGTCATGCCGTCCATAAAGCTTTCGCAACCTTCCCTGTATGGCACAGCCTGAACCGGCGCACCTGGACCAGCGCAGTCCCTTGTGCTGACCCTGCCTGGCCCGAATGGATCGCCGGACCGGGCGTCATGTGCCGAAACGTTAATAACCAGATATAAGCTACCGCGCTCACATCCGGCTATCTAGTCAATCATTATTGCCGCGTGTTACGGTGTAGGGCACTGATTTTATTGCAGTTTGTGCGCTGCTTTCGTAACGTTCCGATGCTTTGCAGCACATGAGAAAAAGGTGGGCTGCGGAACAGCCCACCTTACAGGATTATCGGCTGACCACATCCTGGCGGCGGAGGAAGGCGGGGATGTCGAGGCCCGCGGGGTCGGGTTCGGCCATCGCGGCGTGCACCTCGGCGGAGGGTTCGGCGGTATCGGCCGCCATGCGCGGTTCGTTGCGGCGGCGCAGATCGGGCAATTCCGGTGCCGGCGGGGCCGCGTGGCTACGCCGCCAGCCGCCCGTCACCTTGCCGAACAGGCTCGGGCGATGCACCGGCGCAGGTTCCGGCGCCGCGGCAGGCTGGGTGAATAGCGGGTGCGGCTGGGCCGGCTGGCGCTGCTGGGGGGCCTGCAGGCTGGCCTGGTGCTGAGGCACGAGATCGGCCGAAAGCGTCTCCTCCTGGCTGTAGGCGACAGCGGTGGCGCCGACACCCACGGGGAAGCGGGCGGCGGGCTGCACGATGGAGGATTGCGCCGGCCGGTCATTGCCACGCGGGGCCTCGATGCGCGTGGCCGGGGCACCACCAGCCACCGCAACCAGGCGCGGCCCTGGGGCGGCCGGCTCGGCCGATTGCTGGGCCGGCGAATCGATGCCGGTGGCGACCACGGAAACCCGGATCCGCCCGTTCAGCTCTTCATCCACGGCGGAACCGAAGATGATGTTGGCTTCCTCCGCCACCTCCTCGCGGATGCGGTTGGCGGCCTGATCCACTTCGAACAGCGTCATATCGTCGCCGCCGGTGATGTTGATCAGCAGGCCGCGGGCACCGGCCATGGAAGTATCCTCCAGCAGCGGATTGCTGATCGCGGCCTCGGCGGCGCGGATGGCGCGGTTTTCGCCCTCGGCCTCGCCGGTGCCCATCATCGCCTTGCCCATCTCGGCCATCACGGTGCGGATATCCGCGAAATCGAGGTTCACCAGGCCGGGCGCGACCATCAGGTCCGTCACACCGCGCACGCCCATGTAGAGAACGTGATCGGCCATCTTGAACGCCTCTTTCCAGCCGGTCTTTTCATTGGCAAGGCGGAACAGGTTCTGATTCGGGATCACGATCAGCGTATCGACGAATTGCTGCAATTCGGCGATGCCGACATCGGCGGATTTGGCGCGGCGCACGCCCTCGAAGGTGAAGGGCTTTGTCACCACGCCAACGGTCAGGATGCCGCGCTCGCGGGCCATGCGCGCGATCACCGGCGCGGCGCCGGTGCCGGTGCCGCCGCCCATGCCGGCGGTGATGAACACCATATGCGCGCCATCGAGGTGGCGGGCGAGCTCGTCGGCGGCTTCCTCGGCGGCCATGCGACCGATTTCCGGCTTGGCGCCGGCGCCGAGACCCTGGGTGAGATGCGGCCCAAGCTGGATGCGCCGGTCGGAGCGGCTGTGCATAAGTTGCTGCGCATCGGTGTTGGCGACAACGAAATCCACGCCCTGCAGATTGAGCTGGATCATGTTGTCAACCGCGTTGGTACCGCCGCCCCCCACACCAATGACGGTGATGCGCGGGGTGAAATCGGTGTGCGTCATCTTCGGTATCGTGAGGTTCAGCGTCATTGGGATTTTCCCCTCGCAAAAATAATAAAAAAAGTAAGGAAGATTGGGGGAGGGAAGCCCCTCCCCCAAACCCCCGGCATTTCTTGAAGTGCGCTGGTTCGTTCAAACCCTTCAAAAGATGCCGGGGGGTTTGGGGGGATCGTCGCATGCGACGATGCGACCCTCCCCCCAACCTTTGTTTCCTTCTGCGCAGACCGCATCAGAGTCGGTCACGCAAAAAATCGATGATCCGGCGCAAAATCCCATTGGGCCTGCTCGAATCCAGATTGATATCCTGCAGGGCGCGCCCTTCGCCCGCCGCCCACAGCAACATGCCGAGCGCGGTCGCGAAGGCGGGGCCGCTCGCCGCCTCCGCCAGGCCGCGCATGGAGGAAGGCCGGCCGAGGCGGACCGGGCGGTTCAGCACCCGCGCGGCCAGATCACGCACACCAACGAGCTGGCTCGCGCCGCCCACAAGCACCACCCGGCTGCCGGCCACCCGGCCGAGGCCGGCGCCATCGAGCCGGTCGCGCACCATCTCGAAGGTTTCCTCAAGGCGTGGCCTGATGATTCCCACAACCATGCTGCGCGGGATTTTGGCGAACTGGTGATCCTCCTCGCCGATCTGCTGCACGGCGAGGATTTCGCGCTCGTCATCCGGGCTGCCATGGGCGTTGCCGTAAAGCGTCTTCAGGCGCTCCGCATTGTCGATCGGCGTGGAGAGAACGCCGGCGATGTCGCGCGTCACGTGCAGGCCGCCCACCGGCACCTGCGCGGTGTGCAGGAGCTGGCCTTCGGAAAACACCGCCAGGCCCGTGGTGCCGCCGCCCATATCGATCACGGTCGCCCCAAGATCGCGTTCGTCATCAACCAGGGAGGCGAGGCCGGAGGCGAAGGGGGCGGAGACGACTTCGGAAATCTCCAGATCGCACCGCCCCACCGCGGCCCCCAGATTGCGCAGCGCCATCGAAAGCGCATCCACCACATGCAGCCGCGCCGAAAGCTGATCGCAATGATGGCCGCGGGGATCGATAACGCCCGTTGTTTCATCGACGGAAAACGAGAGCGGCAGCGAATGGATGGTCTCCCGCCCCTCGCTGATGGCGCGCGCGCGGCCTTCGGTGATCACGCGGCGCACATCGGCCTCGGTCACCGGCCGGCCCCCCACCGGCCATTGCACGTTGAACAGGCGGCTTTCCGGATGGCCGCAGGAAAGATTTACCGTCACCGTGCGCAGCCGGTAATCGGCCATTTCCTCGGCCATGG
>Ga0116231_10012560_pt1 | contig 12379 bp, 10 predicted proteins | sample S1TSphgellanicum_2_FD_89695 | JGI IMG/M metagenome (GOLD analysis project Ga0116231, IMG submission 89695) | Host-associated microbial communities from peat moss isolated from Minnesota, USA - S1T2_Fd - Sphagnum magellanicum MG | ecosystem: Host-associated > Plants > Peat moss > Unclassified... | reverse complement strand
CTTTCGTTTTTTTTTTTTTTTTTTTGTGTGGTGGGGGTGGTTTGGTGTTTTTTTTTATTTGTTTTTTTGTGTTTTTGTGTTTGGGTGGGTTTTTTTTTTTTTTTTTTAGTAAAGAAGAAGAGTTTGTGAATTTCTAGTAGTGTTTTTTTTGTTGTCAAGTTCTGAGGATGTACAACAGAGGACACGCTGATCCTTACGCTCCATTTCCTCCTCCTCCGACGCTCAGCTCTCCGCGCCATCGCTTCAACAATTACGAGGCGGACGAGGACGAGGAGGAAGACGAGGCCGAGCGTCGGCCTCCTGCAGCTTACCACAACGCTTACCCTCCTGCTCCACCTACTACCCCACAAGATTTCTGGCAACAACAGCAACCCCAGTTCACCGGCGATTACGTAGAGGAACACCGTCGAACTGGTCATTACTATCCATCCTCAGATCAGTTGCATCATGGATCACATGAGCATCTGAATCCGCAACAGAGCGGCAGCTTCTACCCAGCTCCGCGCGGCCCGGATCAGTTCTTCTACGATGCTCTTCGGCCCAGCAGCTTGGAGCACACGGGTCCTCCTCCTCCTGACCTAATTCATGGGCCTGGATCTTCACACATAGCGGCCGGAGAGCAGCACCTGCAACATGCTCACTATCCGCCGCCAATACCACCAGCAGGAGGAGCTCCAAACCCTAGTGTGCATCATGAACGTCCTGGAGCTCACCACGATTACCCAGGTTTGTTGTACTTTTCTTATCTTTTGTTTTCTGTTTTGTTTTGCCCACAGCCTGTCGTGAAGAAGTTGGGATCCCCCAATTGTTGTTGTTAAGTTGCAAATGGGATCAGTTGTCTCCCTGGCTAGTGGTGATGAGAGACAATTGCAGGTCCTTATGGTGGAGGGACACACGACACTTCACCATATGCTACACATGGCAGCCACAGAACTGGGATAGAGTTTCCTCCTCCTCCTCCTCCCCCTCCTCTTCCTCATTCAACAACACAGCATCATCATCATCTACCAGCAGGACAAGTGGTGACAATACATTGCAAGGCAAATCCTGAATTTCACTTGGCTGTTCGGCCACAGCAAGGTGTTGTTATGGTTCCTGCCAATCCATATGATCCCTATCAGGTGCATACATATGTGCATACATCCTTCTTCTTCTTCTTCTTCTTGCCATGTCTGGCTTGATTTGATGCAACCTACGGAGAGGGTTTGCTGCTGCTGATGATGATGATGATGCTTTGGACATGGAGGAGTTGACAAAGTGAGATGCTGAGGATTCTGATTGTTTCTGTGGAACTTTCTTGCTTGTAAAGGTGTATGTGGGATTCTGAGGAACTTTCTTGCTTGCTAAGATTGCAGGATTCTGAGGAAATACAGTTTCTGTGGAACTTTCATGTTGGTGAAGATGTATGCAGGATTCTAAGGATATTTTTTAGACTTGGGAAGATTCAGGAATTTCTGAGGATGTTTTCTGGGGAGCTTTTGCTTGGAAAGATGTGGGATGTTCTGAGGATTTTTGTGTGGAACTTTTGCTTGGGAAGATGTGTGATTCTGAGGATGTTTTCTGTTCAACTTTTGGTTGGGAAGATGCGGGATTTTGAGTATTGTCTCTGTCAAACTTCTTTGCTTTCGAAGATGCAGGATTCTGAGGATATTGTTTCTGTGGAACTTTTGCTTTGGTGTTGTGGGGGTATGTCAGTTGTGGATCCAGGATGCAACAATGAGCACGCGAGTGAAGGACTCAACTGGGTCACCTGCCTTTGCACTTATCAATAAGGCAACTGGGCAGGCACTGCGCCACGCTCATGAAGATAACGAGCAGGTACCCCCACTCTTAACTGTTTTTTTCCAGTTTCATTTTGCATGTTTACACTGAGATTTATGCTGTCAATATCATGCGAATAATTACATCACCCATAATCATCATATATTCAGTGAACTCTAGGAAACTGAAGGAGGATGAGTTTGACAGAGTGCCTTTTGGGTTAGGTCCAGGTTCAAAATGATTTATCATGAAACCACCAGAGGAGGGAGGTGCTAAACCAAACACAACAGAGAAATTTGTTGTTGTGTTCGTGAGAAAAATGAAAGATTATTCCATGCCCAATTTTTCCATGGTGATGATGATTGGCATTAAATCAATCACCAAATGAAATGAGCCCCCCCCCCCCCCCCCCATCCCCCAACCCCCCAATTGGTGGTGTGTTTTTTTTTTTTTTTTTTTTTGTTTGTGTTGGTGGTGGGGGATAGGGGGGGGAGGATGGGGGGGGGGGGGGGGGGTGGATTTTTTTAGCAGTTTTTAACAATTAGGGTTAAGGTAGAACAATCGTAATGGCACTTCTTGAAATTGAGAGGAAGAGAAAAATAAATATTAATCCTTCTTCTTGAATGAAGAATAATGATGATGGTTGTAAGGATGGGAATGGTGTTTTAGGGCATCATGACAGGCTGAAATATGTGAGAGAGGAAGGAGGATAGAACATCATGAAAGAGTAGGCTCTCTAAAGGAAATCAAGTCAACATACATTTTGGAGATTAAAAGTAAGCTCTTCAAATGGTGGTGTCGCAACCCTAGCCTTGGGCTTGCGACCAAGGCAAGGGTTGGCAAAGGCGCGAACTAAGAGTGTAACCCGGGAGTCACATTCTATGCTCCTGAGAGTGTATGAAAGTGTGAGGGAATGAACCCCCACACTCCCAAGTGAACTCCCACTTTGGGAATTGGAGTCCTAATGGACTTCCAAATTTTCAAAGGGTAATTGCAGGGGTCAAAACTCATTGGATTGAAAAGTTCCTTATATTTTTGGAAAGTTCTTAGAACGTAGATGTTTAAAATGGGCTTACATGACTCATTTGAGCACTTAAAACATAAGTTATGGCCAAAAGAAGGGCCAGGAGTCAAATTACCAATTTGACTTCCAACCATTAGAAGTTGAGAATCACCCTAAATTCCTTATGTGCAAGTGGCGTGCCACATATCATTGGAAAAAGCTCTCGACAAGGGTTACAACTTTGCTTTAGACCTCACCTCAATAACAAGTTTATAGACAAAATTATGGGCCTCCAAAGTTGCGGGAGTACCAATTTTGAGAATTTCGGAACTCCAACTTGGGAGTCCCGAGACAAAATGACATTTGGGTGTTGGCCCCGTGGTTAGGCATAGAAAATAATATAAGGGGGAAGGTGGTGGCTTCCCCCAAGTCCAGGCCGTGGTGAATCTTGTGAGTCTGTGTTTGCCCATGGCTCGTCCATGCACCAAAAGTGCTTCAACTATGCACTAACCAACTTGTTGTTTGGTTTGTGCTGGTTTGTGTGAGTAATTGAATTGCTTATCACTCTTCCTAGTCCCATCCCGGAGCTCTAACACACCCCTCTACCCCAAAGTGTTGTGAACCAAGTAGCATGCCCCAACTCCTTATCCTTCCGCTGTTTTCACCTTAGACTCACATTTGAGTCTATCAAGGAGCTTGGGAGTGTGTCAGGTCAGGTGGCAATTGCTCAAATGGAGACATTCCATAAATACGATGATTAAAGCAAATCGGGGAGGTCAAGAAGATGTTAAAGACATGAAAAACCATAAAAATAAAGGCTAAAGGAAAGGTCTAAGTCTAACTTCCAAACAAGGAACAAGACCAGATTATGTGATTCAAAAATATAAAAACAGGAACAAAAAATAAGAACACAAGATGAAAAAAAATGTGAAAATGAATTTTTATTATGCTAATATATGCAAACATGAACATGAAAAGAACATGATAAGGTTATGATGCAAGATCATGCCTAAAATTAATGTTGAATAGACTAAAGGAAATGAGAGGTCCTATTTTTATTTTTACCCCTTTAGGTGTTGAAGGAAGCTTTCAAGGAGGTTTTTATGTGTGCATCAAATAAGAAAGTTTTTTGAAAACCTTCCTAATTGGGAGCTGATTATGAATTAATTCAAATTTAATTGAAATTTAATTCGGACTTAACTAAGATTTAACTACAAGTTAACTAGGATTTAATTTGAACTTAATTAGCATTTAATTAAAAGTTAATTTTGAGTTGATTTGGATTTAACTAAGAGTTAATTGGGATTTAACTAAGTGTTAACTTGAACTTAACTAAGACTTAATTGAAAATTAATTAAAATTTAATCAGGAGTTATGGATGAACATTATGGATGAATTCCATATATTGGAAGATGGTGTTTAATGTTCACATCTGTCAGAAAAGAGGTATTTGAACTTGTTACTAAAGTAAATAGATAGTAGTAGAAAAAAAACATAGTTACATAGTGTTGTTGTGAGCCTACAAACACAAAAGAGATGGGTTGCCTTTTTGTAAAAACAAGAGAAATCATGAACTAAGGGGACTGATGTCGCACATAGAAAGAGTACGTGTGAAGGGGATGTTTTGTGCAAGGTAGAAGCTTTGGAGGTGTAAATAGTTGTAAAATTAAAAGGTGTGGCAAGGGAAGACCATACAAAAGCCAATATTAAGAAATAGTTAGAGCAAGAATTGGGAGTATTTGAATTACAAGCAATACATTATAACCTTTCCTTGAAGATGTGACAAGTGTTGTGTGCAAAAACTTGATGGATTGCATGGGTGATTATGTTTGTGTGAAATTGCCTAGATTAGGGTTGCAATTGGTTAAGTAAGTTAAAGAAGGGACAAATAGATAGAAATGGGTTTGCTATTTGCAACAAATAGGAGAAGGGGATTATAATCAAGAAAACAAAAGGGAGATTGTGGTTAAAAAAAAAGTAGGATAGTTGTCTATAACAGACATGGGGAAAATGATAAAAAAGGGAGTGGTTAGAAGAAAAAATAGGATAATTGTTTGCAACAAATAAGGGAAAAATATATAACCAAGAAACCAAGGAAGAAAGTTTAGGTAGGATAGCCATGTGCAATAGATAGGGGACAAGGATATAAACAAGAAAACAAGGAGCAGGGGAATGGAAGTTGGGTAATAAGTTGTGATTCCCCCCTTTGATAATCTCCAAGGGGGTAAGGGATAATGATCCAGGTTAAAGTGTTAATGATGCACTAACTTTGTGTTAAACACCAAATATAAATGCCCATGTTGTGATAAATTGTAAGGGAGCAAAGTGAAGTTAAATCAACACTTATTGGTTACACTTTGCTTAAGGGTAAAGGCAATTGCTAATTGAAAGACATTACTGATTGAAAATACTATCATTAAATAAACATCACATTGCAAAATATGAGTGTAGTTGGGGCCACAAATTAGGGACTTGTATGCATCAGGACCTTAAGGAAATGTGTAATTTGGGATTTCAAACTATGAATTTTAAATTGGAGTTGGTAGTCAAACAATAGTTGTGAACATGTGAGGCCCAAGAAATGAACACAACCAATGGGTTCAAGAAATGCTTAACTAGTGTTTCAAATCATACGAATATTGTGCAATTGTTTGAAGACAACGTCTGTGCTACAAAATTAATCATTTGCATTTGTGCCATCCAATAGACAATTGTGGAGTTAGGTTCATGTTGTAGTTATAAACACCTTGTTGATGAACATATTATTTAAATTAATAATGAATTTTATTAATTAGTAATGAAATATGATGTTTACATAATGACCTTAGAATGAAATAATTTCAACCAAGGTGAAATCATTAAGGTAGGGTGAACCTATTTCTTTTTTAATTTCCTATAGTGATTTAAGCTAGTGATTTTCACTTCACTTTTGTACTAGTGATGAAATAAATACATGTAACACGGGAGCAGTAAGGTTTCCTCATGTAAAGTTTCCCGGAGGAAACATACTTCCCCTTTGGGAAGGGAGGGTTTAAGCAGTAATAATGAGAAGATAAAACTCCCTAAGGGAGTTGTGCTAGGGGAATGGTTGGTTCCTTGGGGGAGGGTGGTTGTCTCAAGGAGGAGATGTTTTTCCTAGGAAGTGGATTGCTTCTATATGAAATGGTCTTTGGGGAGGAGGGTTGCTTTGAAAAGAGGACAATGCTTTCGAGAAAAGATGTTTTGGAAAGAACTTGATGTTATTCCGCCTAAATGTGTTTTCATTAGGAACATTTTTTTTTTTGGGATAGGTACACTGTGTTTTTTTAAGGAGTATGGGACAAGTAAGATGTCAAGAATGGGTTTAGAGTCAATAAGCAATATCGGGAGGAATGGGCAAGCAAAAAAAAAAGGGAAGTAGGCGCAAGTTTGGAGTTTTGCCGGACAGGCCATGGGAAACATTAATGGGTGGGTTTTATTGATGAGGGGTGGGGGGTTTCATTTGGGTTTAGTGAAACAATAAGGGGGTGTAGTCATAATCAAACGAGCCAAAAAAATGTCGAACGACCACCAAAACTCTATAAAAATTATAATTTTGTTAGATATATTTTGTGGTGTCATTTTAATGCCATGTTAATCATGGAATGTTATGCTAAATGATTATTATTACTGTTGAAGAATTCAAAATAAAAATTCAAAAAAAATATTTTGGGTTTTGGTTTTAATAAAGGACCTTTGAATTGAACAATAGTTGCATCAAAAGTAGTCAATTTTGTAAATTACTAAGCTAAAAAATTTCCTTATAAAGGAATTTTGATGAGAAAAAAAAATTGAAATGATGTTAATTGATTATCCACACTTAAAAAACACTCACAATTTGAAAGTTGTGGAATTTAAAATTTTTTAAAATTTAAAATCTATTGAACAAAAATTTAAAATTTCAAGAATCTTTCACCAAATGTAAGTCGGGTGTAATGTACATGACATCTAAAACAAAGTTGTAGTTTATGAAAATAAAATAAAATAAACATATTTCCATACAATTTGAAATTAAAATAAGTTTTCAAAATGAAACACAAAATTTGGTAGAATTTTTACACTTAAAAAAAAGTCTTAGTTAATTATGAAAAGTTAATACAAAAAAGTGATGTATTAAAAAATTATATGTTTTTTTAATAATATATTGCAAAAGATTTCCTCCCAAAGTCTTTTATATGAAAAAGTGAAAATGACCAGAAAAGGAATACAATCCTTGAGTCCTTCATCACTGTTGGTTCATTTGATTGTGATTGCACACAGGGACATGATTAATCAAGACCTTGACATTCTAGGTTGGGTCATCAAAGTTCAAGAACTTGATGGTCAAAGTGCATCACAAACTGTGCTTCATGTAATTCATTACTACTGTTTAGTGTTTGCCCTCAAAGTATGATTAACACATTGTTGCAACCTCATAATTAAAACCTCATCCACAGACACAATCACATTACCTATACAATAGCCATCCCAACCAAAAAACAAAAGGTTAAAAAATCCCTAGATATCATATGTAAACATAATATACAATAAAGATATTCATAAAGTTGCTTAAAGCATTGACATTGGGCGAAACATGATGTGAGACACCAAAATGGGTTGAAGTTGGTATAAAAAAAAAACTGAAGGTGAAATTGGAAATGCATTGATGTCATGTGAGACAAGGTGACAATGTGTGTGAAAGAGCTTTAGGGGTGTGAGAGGCATATGAAAGCTTCAAGTGTGTGAGAGAGCTTTAGGGTGTGAGAGTGTTTTCAAGGCATGAGAAGATGAGAGAACTTCAAGGTGTGAGAAAACTTCAAGTATATGAGAGGGAAGAGGTGGGAGGGTATGTAGGGGCGAGGTTGCCATGAGGCTAAGTGATATTAGCATGAAGAGTGAGGTGGAGGTTGACAATAGAAAAGTAAGTGTTGCAAAGCTTGGTGGCAAGAACAATTTTTTTTCCTTCTTTTTAATTTCTTCCTTCCTTCTTTTCTCCTCTCTCTACCTTTGGGCTTTTTCTTTCCTTCCCCTTTGCCTCTTGACCAGTGTTGGGTGGTGGTTCTAACTTACCAAATCGAGTAACCACCCAACACCGCTTCTGACCCCAACATTTTCTTTTCCTTCCTTCCTTTCCTTCTCTGCTTGGATCCCTACAATTTTCCTTTCCTTCTTTCTGTCCTTTTATTCCTTCTCTATGGTCCCCAGTTTTCAGTTTCACCCCAGGTTGGACACCTTTACAAACAATTGCTAACTAGGCATGAAACAGAAGGTAGAAGGTTGTCAAACAGGGGATGAAACATGGCATGACTTTGTGGATATCTTTGATGATCAGCAATAATATAAGCACTCTGGACTCTGGACTCTGAACTCTGAATATTCATGTCAAAGAATCTGATGAATTGGCTTACCCATCTATACCTATAGGTGCTATTGGGAACATTATGGAGAACTTGGGGAACACTATTGAGAACATATGAGTGTATGTTCTGTTGGTTGCATGCATATTCTGTTGCCGACATGGTTGCCACCATTTTCCTGACTCAGCTAATACCCCTTTCTACAAAGCACATCATACCTATTCTAATATGAGGTTTGTCACACTGGGAATGAGCTCTAATACAAAAGACCTAATAGTCGACAGCTATCGTACCCATGGAAGAATGCAACATCAAATGAACACTTGCAATCATGCATACACGTTTCGAATTACAGGGTACAATATTAAAACAAATTGTTGAGAACTGGAAAATTCATTCATGTGCACAAGTTTGAAAAATATAAGGTAGAAATATGTTTGGAGTAGAAAATTTGATTATACTGAAAAATTATACAATGACAAATTGTGAATGCTAACATGTGAAGCTCTTGTTACACCCATCACCAAACAATATTTTATTCATACGTGCGACTTCAGTAAAACTTACAATAATCATGCAAAAGGATATAAGCCCCTACATATATCGAACAGGTTCCCAAACGTAAAGCACTGCCTGGATTTTTCCTTTGTATTTTCAGCTCCCTTACCTGCCTAAAGAACCCTATTTTCAGCAAGCGAGATCTTGTGCGGTGGAAGGTACCAGCCATGCTGTACTGGGATCTTCTGACCAGCGGAAGGTACCAGCCAGCCTGTCACTATTTCTAAAAAGTGAAAAAATCCCAGCTCTGCTTTAGGCAGGAAAAGGACCTGCCCTTCTCCTATACATTATTCCCAACATGTTCCCGATCACATGTCAACAGTACCACACCTCATCCCATATCCTTTGCCCTAACCCTTTAAATGGGTGATGGGCTGCTTTGATTTATTTGTTTTTGGCTATGATGTTCATTTAAAGATGTTTAATAAGCCAAAGGTCCTAAAGCACATTTCTTTTTTCACTATGTACCTTCATATTTTCAATAACATTTATGGGGGATGCCCAAACATTTGGGCTTGTGGTTATGCATATTTTGGGTGTGTAATGGACACTTGGAAGCATAACTTGCTTCCAATACATGCCCAAAATGTTCATAACCAAGGGCCCACATGTGTCTGGCCAACAACAAGATGTGTTTCAACTTCAGAAAACACATTAATTTTATTTTTATTTTTTCTGGCTGGAGTTAGAAATTTTGTTAGTGTGAGAAATAATTCAGGTATCAATCAATTTTTTTAATAAATATAATTTGGGGTTTGGGAGGGGGTTGGCATTAGGAATGTAATCGTTACTTTGAAACATGGCTCAAGTATGTAATTTTATTTTATTATTTTGGTTTTGGAGTTGATATAAGTTGTTAGTTTTTATTGGTTGTAGAGTCTTACAAAAAAAATTAAATTCATTTTTTGGCTATATGTGGGTAGTCAAATTGGATCTGCATAGGATTTGTTTGGGGAAGAATTAGGAATCAAGAGTCTTGAAATGTGAGGAAAGGGGGGAGGGGGGTTTGCAACTAAATTGGAGGTTTTAAAAAACAAAAGAAAATTCTTTGAACCATAATTTGAGGTTATTTCAAATTAAATGAAAGGTTGAAATTGAGATTAGAAGTTCCCTTTAAAAGTAAGAATTGAACAACATTAGTCAAAACCACAAAAAAATCCAATAATGTTTTTGACAACATGGATGCCATGTGACAATGTAAAATGATACAATGTATTCTAATTGATAAGCTTGCATTTAGGCCTTTCAAGTTTAACTCAACTCTTAAAGATATACATTGTGTAGGTAAATGTCAATTAATTTGCTCATTGAATTTAAATGATTTTCTTATTTCAAACCTTACACCATGTTTGAAAAAAAATCTAAGCACCCTTCCAAATGGAGTTAGCAATGCATTTTTGACTCCCATTAGACCTTGTAGCATGATTTTAATGGGTAGCCATAAATCAATTTATAGTAAAAAAACCAATAAACATAGCATCATCCTCTTGTGTAATGTTGAGGTAGGTTTTTGTAAATAATTTAAAAAAAAAAAAAAAAACCTCATTCTTGATGTGCTCGCAAAGACTTGTCACAAGATATTATACACAAACATTGGTCCAAATTAATATTGGTAGGTTAAGGTGTTAAATAATATAAGGTTTAAATTTTTAGTCTTATTTAAATCAAAGGTTCAATATTTTGCTAAAATTAGATTTGGATCCGTATAATGAAATGAGCTTCTTGTTCAAACTAAAGTTTAAGCATGCATAAGGTTACTACCCCATTTTAAACAAATCCAAGGTTTTTATCTATATAAATGCAAGTTTTTAAAATGGGCAATTATAGAAGGGTGAAAATGTGTTCCCCAAGCATTACCATCAACTCGCTTATTCTACCACAACTACTCAAGTAGTAGTAGGGAAATCTCCACTTAACAAGTAAAAGTGCTAATTAGTAGTTTATTCTACTACAACTTCATAAATAGTAAGCAGGTAACATTCCATGTACAAAGAAATCAAATAAAAAGGGGTTTGTCCTATGAAGGTAGTCCTACCGCCTACATTTAACATTATTCCAACTAGTCAAACCTATAACGAAACAATCTAACACAAGAACAAATAAGAAGGGACTAGAAGTAATCTAGTCTAATGGGTTTAATGATGCATTTAACATTTGATGTCTCCCATCTACAATGCATGTAGACCTTCTATGGCTATTGCCTATTAACTACAATGCTTGCATACCCGTTGTAGTTGTTGCCTACCATCTACAATTGTTTTCCATTCGTTATAGACCTCAACTTTCAAGTTTACCTTCTTGTTGTTGCCATTTTATAGTAGTTACTGTCCTATGGCAAAAATGTATTTCCTATTCTAAAAGCTAAACATAAAGTAGATGTCATATTACTTTTATAAAAGAAATGCATAACTAATATATGAACACAACAAAACTCTAATATGAACTACTTTCCCTAGCTCTCTATCATATTCTAAGTAAAACCAACACCAACAAGACAAATTAGAGTACATTGACCATTTTCCATTACAAGAATCAAAATACAACTTGCTTCCATATTCTTTTCCTTTCTCTTTAATTTCAAACACACATTTTTTCTCAAGAGAAGGATCTCATAAAAAAAACTCCAATTTATAATACAATGCAATGATTCTAATATTTCGTTCATTATTTTAATCCTCCTTCCTCCCAAGATCACACAAGGCCCATATCCTTCCTATGAAAAAATGTCCTTATCTTAATCCTTCTTATAAGTCCATTATGTGATTGGTAGATTACCACCAACCATTCAACTAATTAACCCCATTAGCTTCATCCTTTAATAAAAGATGGTAAGCCTACCATTAGTCACCATCTAGTTACTAGGATGCCCCATAGTACTAAATAGCTTAGGAAATATTACCTTTAACAATAATTACCAAGCCTTGCTTTTAAAGCAAATTATTAGTTTTAATTGGTTGTACATAACATTTAATACACAATCTTTTAACCTTGATCACAATGTAGTGCTTGCAAAAAAATAAAATTACTAATAATTTAAACTTTAGTTGAGCGCAATGTAAATGAAATCAAACTTGGTCTTAGTTTAGATTGGGCTTTAAACTTTTTGGGAAATGAATTAATATTCATGAAGGCATCAATGGATGGAACTTGTTACAACTTAGTTGTGGATTTGAAGCTCAACTATTGACATTTGCTTCCCTTCAATTAAGATTTTAAAAAAAACATTTAAAGCTAGCCATTTTGATTGGCTATGGGATAGGAGCCCAATGGAAAAAATGTTTCTTATGGAACATGTAACTACAAAATCTTATCATTGAATGGTCACTAGAGCTCAATGGGCATTGAAGCAAGCAAGACATCACAACTTGATTCTGATTTGCTTTCTCTTCTCAGGTACTTCATGAAAGCCAACTACACAAATTTGTTTCCATTATGCTACTTGGAATCCAATGTCTAATTAGTGCAAAATGGCCTTAAACAATATGCATGTTGACTATTGCATGTTATTACGGCATGGTGAATGGTGGGGATAGATTGTTGGGAAGATTTTGTGATCATGAACCCATAGGGATCATATTTAAAAATATTATTGCAAGACTTGTGGGATGCTTGAAATTTGGCCTCTACTTAAATTGGTTTGAATCGATGTTACTTTCCTAGACATAATCACATCCTTTAAATCACCCTTCCACAATCATAGTTT
>Ga0116231_10012558_pt1 | contig 12381 bp, 15 predicted proteins | sample S1TSphgellanicum_2_FD_89695 | JGI IMG/M metagenome (GOLD analysis project Ga0116231, IMG submission 89695) | Host-associated microbial communities from peat moss isolated from Minnesota, USA - S1T2_Fd - Sphagnum magellanicum MG | ecosystem: Host-associated > Plants > Peat moss > Unclassified... | reverse complement strand
ATTTTTTGGTAATAATTTTACTTTAAAATCTTGTCCTTCGGTTTCAAGTAAGGAAACGAGTTGATCGATATCTTGTTTTCCGCATGAAAGAGTAGCCGAAATAGAACAACCATCTCCAAGCCATAAACCAAGAATATAAGGATTCACTAAAAGTTTTTCATTTTCAAAAACACTATTAATTGGTTTTGTATTCTGGATTTGATGATTCCATTTTCCAGAACCCGATTTTAATGTTTCTGAAATATATTTTGTATTTACAACGCTTGGAAATTTTCTTTTATGTGATTGATCCTTTCCATGTGGTTTTATTACCGATGGATCTCGTCCTTCCCATATTTTTTTGTTTCTAGCTTCAGAATATCTTGATGAAACTGTACTTGTTAACCATCTATGATCAGCATCTGCAACGACTTTTGTTCCATCATCAAATTCAACTTCGTAACATGTTCTATTCAATTGAACCGGTGTTGTGGAAATAACTTTGCAAGGCATTCCATTTTCATCGTAAACATCATCTCCAACATTTATTTCTCCCATAGTTGTCCATCCAGTAGGCGTGGGAATTGGAGTATCTAATGCCAGTGCCTTGCCCGTGCTGGGTCCGCCGGTAATAAGTAAGGATTTAATAAAGGCAGATTTGCCACTTGCAACAAGACGAACTTTATCTCTTAATAGTTCGTATTGTTCTTCCATGTTTTGTCTTCCGGGATCTGCTTTTTGTAGTTGGTTAGTTAACAATCTTTCTAATTGCGCCGAATATGTTTCCAAACCAGGAATACGAAAAAATGCTCCATTTGGTTTTCTTCCCATGAGATAAACTTTGCCTTGTCCAACCATTTTTGTAACGGTTTTGGCTTTCGCAAGATCAAGCGCATCTTGATAGGCAGGATCAACCGCAGAAGGCGCTTCAACTGGTGCCCCTAATTCTTTGGAAAGTTCTTCGGAATCCGAGGCAGAACCAGCGGACTTATCGGATAAATCCCAAAAATGAGGATCTGTGCGTCCATCTGGTCTGGTGGCTTTATAATCACGAGACATTTTAATTGAAGTAGGAACTTGAACATCATTTTCTGCTGCAACGTTATTCAAATCCACCAATGATAATTTGTTGGCTTTTGCACCAAACATATCTCGTGCCATTTTAATAAATTCTGCATCAGTTGTGCGTTTGGCTTCTTTAAGTCGATTACTAATAATGACTGGACCCATTTCTTGAGAATGCAACATTTCAACAATACGATCCATGAGACCATCAGTAACTTCCCCATTAATATCAATCGCATAATCCGGCGAACGATACGTTGTAAATTGCGTATGCCACAGATAAACAGTTTTAATTGTTTTGGAACTATCCCAACCAAGACCAATGGCACTTGTACTATTACCAATAATATAAATGGCACCACGGAGATTATGTTCTCCAATTTCATAAATGCGCGAAGGTCCACCGACGCGTTGGAGTTTTCCGACTTTTTTCTGGAATTCGGATGCGAATGTTCTTATATCGCTTTTTGTCACTTCATAAAGACGCATGTTGAAAATAAACCCTTGCATGGATATTGAAATATGTGTTATTTAGTATAATAAATCCTATGGGTGTAAAAATATGGATATATTAGACGGTTGTGATGATAAAGAACGCGAAACATTCGCAAAAATAGCTTTGGGGGAATCTCCGGAAAATTTTCCAAAAGATGTTATAGATAGATTAGTTGAAAAAAATCTATTGAATAACCATGCTGGTTTCCTAACAATATCTTTATATGTATTGAAAAAATGGGAAAATGAAAACAAAAAATAATGGTTGGAATATTGACGAATACGGAAATAAATTTCATTACTTAAATGATTTTTTGCATTGCGAAGATGGACCAGCGGTTATTAATACAGATGGAACACAAGAATGGTGGCAAAATGGCGAAAAACATCGCGTTGATGGACCAGCTATTATCCACACAGATGGAACCCAATCATGGTGGTTAAATGATGAATTACATCGTGTTGATGGACCGGCTATTATTCATGCAAATGGAACCGAAGAATGGTTTATAAATGGATTACTACATCGTGAAGATGGACCTGCTGTTATTTGGTCAGATGGAACCCAATCATGGTATGTAAATGACAGTAGGATAGCCGATGAAAAAATAAAAGAATGGAAAAAACAATATAATATTCCAGAAAATTATCTGGAATGGAATCAAAAGCATAAAATGCTATTCAAACTTCGTTTCTGTTAATTATATATCAAAAAATGATAGAACATGAAAAAAATACCTAACGGTTGGTATATTGACGAATACGGAAATAAATTTCATTACTTAAATGATTTTTTGCATTGCGAAGATGGTCCAGCGGTTATTAATACAGATGGTACTCAATCATGGTATGTAAATGGCGTTCGCCATCGGGAAGATGGACCCGCTTTTATTAATATAAATGAACATCAAGAATGGTTTTTAAATGGAAAACATCATCGAGAAGATGGACCTGCTGTTATTTGGAAAGATGGTAAACAAGCATGGTTTGTAAATGGAAATAGAATATCCGATGAAGAAATAAAGAGATGGAAAGATCAATATAATATTCCAGAAAATTATTTGGAATGGAATTCACAACATAAAATGTTATTCAAATTAAAGTTTTCCTGATCGGACTTATTCTGGTTTAAATGGCAATAATATCGCAGATTAAGATTGACGAATGGATGAAGATATATTAATTGAAAACTTTGGAATAATCCAAGAGAAAACTGTTTAAGTTAAGATTTTCTTGATAACTTTATCATGAGGTTAGACGCTATGAAAGATAAGTATAGTAATTGGTATTTATATGACAAATTACATCGTGAAGATGGACCTGCTATTATTCGCGCAAACGGAACACGAGAATGGTATATAAATGGTAAAAGACATCGAATTGATGGACCGGCTATTATGTGGGCAAATGGAAATCAAGAATGGTGGGTAAATGGATTAGTACATCGAGAAGATGGTCCTGCTGTTATTTATCCAAATGGTACTACTCAACAATGGTGGTTAAATGGTAAAAGACATCGAATTGATGGTCCTGCTGCTATTTATCCAAATGGCAGACAACAATGGTGGTTAAATGGTAAAAGACATCGAGAAGATGGTCCTGCCGCTATTTATGCAGATGGAACACAAGCATGGTATCTAAATGATAATAAAATATCCGATGAAGAAATAAAAGAATGGCAAAAACAATATGATATTCCAGAAAATTATGAAAAATGGAATTCGCAACATAAAATGCTATTCAAATTGCGGTTCTAATGAAATTCAAAAAATATTAAAAAATATAAGTCTTCCTTCTTCTGATTATACAAAATGAAATGAACAACAAAGCTTTTATTTCGATTGGCGATCTAAATATATTCATGAGCGACTATTAGGATATAAATGATATGAGACTATACGAATTGCTTATCGAAAATGATCAACAACTGCCCGATGATATTGCCACTGGGTATTATGACCCTTCTGAAGATAAAATAAATGCTCGCAAACCCAACGACACTCGCAAAAAACCATTATTTTTAAAACAACTTAATAGACTGAAACGCATGCGTGCATTGAAAAAACATGAAGATCTTAAACGTCAAGATCTGTTGGGAATTTTATATTCTCCGATTGAAGAAGTGCCTCCTGGCGGATCTCCATTCTAATAAAAATTGAGTAATTTTTTGAATTTAAAATTCACTATTTCTGTAAATGGTTTTAGTCATAATCAAACCGATTGTACGTTGAGTGCAGAAACCGATAACGATGTTGTCGGTAAAATTGCTTTTGCAATTTATAAAGGTGAAATTTCTATAAACTATATATTTGTTGCAAAACAAATACGACATCAGGTGTTGCTTCGGCAATGCTTAAACATTTGCAATCAATATATCCCGATAAAGAAATTGATTGGGGTAGTTTAACTGATGATGGGGCAGCTTTATATCAAAAAACATCATTTGTTGATCATGAAAATAAAGAATATACCAAGAAATATAATGCTCTATTGAAATTAAAAGATCTTGAAACTCGTTTTAATGAGATTTTGAATAGTGTTTCAGATGATAAAAAACCAGAATGGATAAGATTTCATGGAGATAAATGGAATAGAGTAAATTCTGCGATTGATCGTCTAGAAGATGAGTTAAGAACAATGAAGCCAAAAAAGAGATTGATGTATTTTAGCTAAAAGATATAAATACTAGAAAGTTTATATTTTCTGGATATTTTTATGAAAACACCTATCAAAAAAATTGTTACTAAAGGTTCAACGGCTTCTGTTCCTTATTCGCAATATATCGGTGCTCCGGAAGATATAACGGTTGATCCTATTGGAAAAACTATAAATTTTCATGATGGCGTTACCACTGGCGGAATATCCTTATCCGGATCGGGGGGGGGAGTTTCTAGTATTGGCTTAACAAGTAATAGTAATACATTAATTATAATTGGAAATGTAATTACTACTTCTGGAACGTTTGATTTAAAACTTGCAAATTCGGGTGTTACTCCTGGTTCTTACACGAATTCTAGTATAGTTGTTGATTCTTATGGACGTATTAGTTCAGCAAGTAATGGTTCAAATATAGCACTTAGTAATGGAGTTGTAACTCCAGTCACCACAATTGTTTCATCGGGTTCTACACAAGCACTTATATTTCCTTCAGCCGCAAATGCGGCTTATGATATCACATTAACAGCAAATTGTACGGTCACTTTATCAGGTGGAACAACCGGTCAGTATCAAATCGTTACGTTAATTGCTAGGGCAGGTAATGGTGGTTATTCACTAAATTTACCTACAAATATACGTTGGTCTGGAGGTGTTTCTCCTACACCAAGTAATGTCGCAAATACTATAAATGTTTTTACCTTCAGCACGTCTGATGGCGGAACAACTATATTTGGAGGCTACTAAGATGGCTGGCAACAACCTTACCCTCACCGGCGCTATATTTGATTCTACAACTCAGAAATTTGGGTCTGCGGCGCTCAGCGGCGGATACGGACAAGGCGCAACCGGGGTTTCCGGTGCAACTGGCGTAGGTTTTACCTGGGAATGCTGGGTTAAGAAATCCGGCGCGCCTGCCGTAGCGAATGCAATTCGGGCCGTTCTTTTCGGTGTGAATAACAGGTGGGTTCATTAAAAATTTCATATGCAATAAAAGAGAAAGAAATAAAAACAGGATTATGATAATAGAATAACGACTTATTTCATAGATTCGTATTTCGGTATTCCATCCCAAGATAAATATAGCATCATTTCTTCATTATTTTGCAAAGAAACCAGAAAACAATAAAAAATCAGTCTTACAAAGCGATTTATCAAAATAATAAGTAAATAAAACTGATGCATTAACGCACAGCTATTAACGATATATGGGAGATTTCTTTATGCGTTCAATTTTGGAGAAAGCTATCGTCCATCTTCTTAACGAAGATACCGACAAAGCCGAAGCACTGTTTCATAAATTTATGGTGGAAAAAGCAAGAAAAATTCATGAGTCATTGCGTACCGGTGACACTGTTCTTGCTGAAGGCTGGGATGACGAAATTACATCCGAAGAATATATGACCGAAGATGATCTCGAATCCGTTGAAGATAAAGAAGATGATGAACATGCGGATGATACCGCCGAATTGTCCGATGACCTTGGTACAGAAGAAGACGAAGACGAAGACGAAATGGCGGATAAAGAGGCTGAAGACGCCGATGCAGAAGACGAAGATACCGGCATGGAAATTGAAGACCATGAAGATGGCGTAGAAGACGAAGAAGCCACCACAGAAGAACGTATCGATGATTTAGAAACACAGATTGAAGAACTGACTGCTGAATTTGATCGTATGATGGCTGAAATCGATGGAACCGATGAAGACGAATTCGGTGACTTGGATGATGATTCTTCCAATGACAATGATACCAAAGATATGGAAGATGTCAGCGACGACATGAGCGATGAAGTTGATGACGAAGACATGGATGACATGGCAGATCATATGGAAGATACCGTAACAACCGATGATGACGACATGGTTGATGAAAGCATGATGGACGAAACCGATGGTATGATGGAAGGCAAAATGCCTCCACAACTTGCCAAATATCTCAAGAAAAAAGAGATGAAAAAAGATGGCAAAAAAGAAAAAAAAGAAATGAAAGAAGATGTCTCCGCTGACGAAGAAGATGATGATCTCGATGATATCACCGAATCAGTCATGGCGGAACTTGAAAAAATTTCAGTATCTCTAGATGGACATAAAGAAGTTGGTGCCGGAACAGGAATGCAACAAAAATTATCACCCAATGATAAATCACCTATTCCCATGGTGAATGTTGATAAACGTGGTGGTGCAATGCCTGTGAAAATGGGTGGACCCGGAGCACATTCTGGTTTCGAACGCGAAACAGCACCAGGAGTGAAAGATATGCCAAAGAAAAAGAATACAGTAAAAGGAAAAGTCGATTCCGTTCTTTCAAAAGTAACTATGGATAAAAATGCCGCCTTGAATAAAGATTATGCAGGTTCTTCGAATAAAAAATCTGCTATCGACTAAATAATACACGACCAATAAACATATATACGTTACGCCAATAGGTTGGCTTATAAAAAACCCCTTAGAAAATTTCTAAGGGGTTTTTATTCAATAATTGAATTTCCTAAAAGTTTTGTAGTTTCGATTACCACTCGCATATTATATTCAATACCTTCACGTGCTTTCATTTTATGTGAAATTTCGATTGATTTTACTGAGTTATCAACACCCGATAAACTTGGAAAATTCGGTTTATCTTGAAATATTGTATGATCCGTAATGATAATAAAAATGACATGATCTTTCATTTCTTTAACGATCAGAAGAACATCATCATCTAAATGTAAATGTATCCATTGAAATTTCTTATAAAGATAATCAATTCCAGTGGTTTTTCTATAAAAACTTTCCGGAACGCCATTTCCTGCTTGTATACTTTTAATTATTTTATATATTGATTTATTATATTTTGTTCTGTCAATACCTTGTTCTGCAAAAAGTTTATCATTTTTATCTCTTCTAAAAATAACTTTTTTTGATATATGACGTATTCTTTCAGCCACAATTTCAACTCAACATCTTCATAATTTCTTCTTCACTCATATCAGTAACATCAATAGAATTTGTACTTTTCCATGCATTCATTGCGTTTTTAAACGCAGGAGATTTTTCATTTGGAACCAAATCTCCCTCTTTATATTTTATTTTTTTGTTTTTTGGGGTTTCTGCTGTTGTCGTCACATAGTTCATAGCATTTTTGTTAGACATGATACCACTTTCAACTTCTTTGAGATATTTTCGTATCATTTTCTTATAAACCTTTTATAATTTTAATGCAAATTATATTTAGAGGTTATCAATTATTGTATCCATTTTTAATGGACGGATTTGCTAAACGATAAGCATTAAGTTTTTCAATTGCTTTTTCTAATGTATTTGCACAACCAATATATTTGCAATATCCAAATTCGGAAATTGAAGTAACAACAGTAAAAAATTTTGTAGATTTTGCATAAGATATACCGAGTGGATATGGTCTTGGATTATTTAATGATCTTGTTCGCCACGATTTTGCTTGCTTTTTTGCTATTCCTGCTGGACCCAATGTTGCTACTCTTTTTAATGCAGCAGCACGCCGACCATCAACGCCAAGATTGTCGTTCATTTTTTTAGTACGAGCACTTCTTGCTTCCGGACCCATGGTCTCAATACCTTTTCTATTGCGTGCTGCAATACCTTCTTTACCCATCGTTTGCATTGCTTTTTTAGATCTTTTACTAAGACCTTCTGCTCCAAGTGTTTGAGCAACTTTTTTCATTTTTGCAGATCGCCCCTCTGCGCCCAAAGTCGCATTATTTTTTAATGCACGAGCCCGCCGCCCTTCTGGTCCCAAATTCTCATTAACTTTTTTAATATGTTCACGCCGCTGTTCTGGACTAATTTTTTGTAAACTAAACCCATCACCGCCATGCGTAGTATTCGTTCGCGCACTTCCATGTTCACGAAAAAATCTTATAGCTTCAATTTCTATTTTATTTAATTCTTTATTTGATGTCTCGGTTTCTAATATAAGTAAAGAAATTGGCTCTACGCCATCTTTGACTAATTTTATAATCCAATTATTTTTATGACTAACTCTGCGTTTATCACGGCTTTCTCTAATGTGTTTTCTTAGTCTTTTATGAATTGAATTTGTAGTTTTTCCAATATAAGAAATGGATTTAAACCATTGATCCATATGTGGAGCATCTAATTCTCCATTTTCCAAATGTATTAATGCTTTTTCATGAAATCCATCTGGCAATTTGGCTATGTCACGAGGATCTGCCAAAGCATAAATTCTTCCAATAATCAAAATAAACTCCTAATAAAATATTGTAGACTATATCTATATTTATCATTTGAAAATAAGAAATATAGTTTTTATAGCTTAAATCGAAATAATATTGATAATTTAGTAAATATTATTAGAAACTCAAGAAAGAGTTTATTTTTATTACACTAGAGTGAATTGCGTAAATGAAATTAATTCAGGCAACATTGATTGAACATTTGACATATAGTCAGTCTCGCGCCGAAACGTTATTAGAAGATGATGCAGAAACAGGAAAAAAAAATCTTTTCCTGAAAGGTGTTTTCATTGAAGGCGGTGTAAAAAATCATAACGAAAGAATTTATCCAGTAAGCGAAATTCGTAAAGCAGTTCAAGAAGCTAATAAAAAAATTAAAGAAAACAATGGCTTACCAGGGGAGAGCGATCATCCCCCTGAATTAACCATCAATATTTCTCGTATCAGCCATTTAATAACAGAAATGTGGATGGATGGAAATTCTGGAATGGGAAAATTAAGAATATTACCAACACCAGAGGGTAATATTGCAAGAACTCTTATTGAAGCAGGATTACGTATCGGTGTCTCAAGTAGAGGCGTTGGAAATGTTGATGAGCGTGGGTATGTAAGTGAATACGCTATTGTGACATGTGATCTTGTGATTTCGCCGTCCGCTCCAAATGCCTATCCAAAACCAGTATACGAAGCGTTTAGATTTAAAAACGGTCGTACTCTCAGAGAATTAGCAGAAGCTGTTTCTCATGATCCAAAAGCACAGAAGTATCTCTCAAAGGAGTTATTTGCTGTGATTGATAAATTATTTTAAAAACCAAAGGAGATTTAATTCCAATGGATAACTCCATTTCTAAACTTCTTGGCGAAGATACTCTCCCTCCGGAGATTGTTACAGCCCTCCAAGAAGCATTTGATAAAAAAGTGGCGGAAGCCACGAAGCAGGCTGAATCAGCCGTGCGTGAGGAAATGGCGCGTCGTTACGAACATGACAAGGAAAATCTTGTTGAAGCTATGGACCGTATGTTGACCGATGTCGTGCAAAAACACGCCAACGAAAAAAACGAAGCCGTAACTAAATTCGTTGAAGCGCGTTCTACTTTTCGCAAGGCAGTAAAAGAAAATCGTAAGAAATATTCATCAAAACTAAATGAGAATGTAGAAAAATCTCGTAAAGTAATGGTTGAAGCACTTCGAAAAGAAATTCAAAAATTACGTGAACAAAAAAAATATCTTCTTGATGAAAAAATGAAAACAGCAAATAACCTCAATACAATGAAAGAAGGTTTGGCAAAAATGTATGCCAAACGTCTTCGTAAAATTGATGAATTTGTTGTTCGTCAAGTTCGCAAGGAAATGACGGATTTCAATAAAGACCATCGTTCTCTTATTGAAACACGTATGAAATTGGTCACGGAAGGACGCAAACGTCTTCGCGAAACACAAGCACGTTTTGTCAAAGAAGCTGCAAAAAATGTGGAAAAAGTTGTCAATAAAGCTTTGACACATGAAATGAAACAACTTCATGAAGATCTCGAACGTCAACGTCAAAATACTTTCGGTCGTCGCATCTTTGAAGCAGTAGCCGCAGAGTATTTGACCAGCTATCTCGCAGAAGGAACCGAAATTCGTAATCTCCAGAATATGTTGGAATCTACGAAAAAATCGGAAACAGAAGCAAAAACGAAACTAAACGAAGCATTAAAAACAAGTCAAATCGCAACCCGTAAGGCGCGTTTGGCTGAAGAAAACGCAACTCGTAACAAAGTGATGGGCGAATTGCTCAGCAATTTGCGTGGCGAGAAACGAATTGTCATGGAAGGCATGCTGGAAACAGTCAAAACCGAAGCTTTGCGTGGTACTTTTAACAAACTTCTTCCCGTTGTTCTTAACGAAACAACAAAAACTAATGTTTTGAAAAAAGCAGAACCGAGAACATCTGTGGTAACCGGTGACAATCAACGCGCCACACGTCTTTTCGAAAATGCAAAAGCCGAAACAGAAACAAACGAATTTAACGATGATATCGCGCAGGTAGTTCGCCTCGCTGGTATCCACAAGTGATCCAAGGAGACACAAAATAATGAATAAACTTTTTGAGAGCCAGTGGAAAGCCACAAAATCGGCACTGCTGGAAGGTCGCGATATTAGTCATAATATGGACGGCACAAAATCTACTACTAAACGTACCATGATGGAAACGGTTCTTGAAAATACTCGCAAGATGCTTTCAGAAACCGCAACCGCTGGTGCAACAAATGCCGGTAACGTTGCCGCTTTGAATAAAGTCATTCTGCCGGTTATTCGCCGCGTTATGCCAACCGTCATCGCTAACGAAATCATTGGCGTTCAGCCCATGACCGGTCCAGTGGCGCAAATTCATACCCTGCGTGTTAGATATGCTGACACTATTCCAGCCGCTGGTGGTGGTGTTGGTGCAGGCGCGGAAGCACTTTCTCCATTCAATATTGCCGCTTATTACTCTGGTAACGGTGTCGTTGCTAATCCAAAAGCGGCTGATACTGGATACCTCGAAGGTCTCGGTGGAAATCGTATTTCCATTCAGATTCTGAAAGAAGTAGTACAGGCAAAAACCCGCAAGCTTGCTGCTCGCTGGACTTTTGAAGCATCACAAGATGCACAAGCGCAACAAGGTCTTGATATCGAAGCCGAAATTATGGCGGCTTTGGCTCAAGAAATTACCGCTGAAATCGACCAGGAAATTATCACTTCCTTGATGGCACTTCCTGGTGCTCCTACTTCTACTTTCAAAATGGACGACGTAACAGGCACACCAACATTCGTCGGTGATGTGCATGCCGCTCTTGCCATTCTAATCAATCGCCAAGCGAACTTAATTGCCGCTCGCACACGTCGTGGTGCCGGTAATTGGGTTGTCGTTTCGCCAACAGCTTTGACAATTCTGCAATCTGCTACAACTTCCGCATTCGCCCGCACAACCGAAGGCGTGTTCGAAGCTCCGACCAATACCAAATTTGTTGGAACTCTTAACAACGCTATGCGCGTGTATGTGAACCAATATGCCCCTGATCAGACACCTGTCCTAGTTGGGTATAAAGGCAATGAAATGGATGCAGCCGCCTTCTATTGCCCATATGTGCCACTAACAAGCAGCGGAACTTTAATTGACCCGAATACGTTCGAGCCAGTCGTTTCGTTCATGACACGGTATGGATTCTTAGAATTGACAAACAGTGCTTCAAGCTTAGGAAATGCTGCTGATTACCTCGGGCTCGTGGCAATAGATACTGCCTCTCTCACTTTCATATAAAATTATTCTTAAACAATAAGAATAAAACCTAATTAAAAGCGGTCTAGAAAATTTTCTAGACCGTTTTTTAATGCAAAAATTCTCTTGCCTTCTGGATGCAGAGTTGGTAAATTCAAGATGATAAATAAGAATCGTCTCTAAAAGGAGAATTATATGACAGATGAAGAAATGAAAGAAAAAATTCGTAATTTAATTACAAAGACGGCTAAGAGAAGCATAAGCAGATCAATTTTGTGTCGTCCAGAAATGATGGCATGGATCAACTCTCAATGCGAAGGACGAATTGATACCATTAATATGAAACTTAGTGAGAAAATTTACATTGCAATTAATAGTTTTCACGATGCATTTTGTGATCGCGGAAATAAAAGAATCTTTAATACAATTCATGCTGGTTATCGACAATTTTGTTCAAATAATTGTGCATGTAAAAAAGAACACCAAGCTACGATAATTACTATAAAGCAATCTCAAGTATCAGAAGAAGAACGCAAATGTCGTCTTGCAAAACAAGAAAAAACATTACTTGAACATCATGGGGTAACTAATCCCATGCATATTCCAGAATCTATTGTAAAAATTCGCGCAACAAATCAAAAGAGATATGGTGGCGATCATCATATGGCATCACTTGAAGTAAGAAATAAAATTATTGCTACCAATCAAGAGAGATATGGTGTAGATT
>Ga0116231_10012557_pt1 | contig 12382 bp, 4 predicted proteins | sample S1TSphgellanicum_2_FD_89695 | JGI IMG/M metagenome (GOLD analysis project Ga0116231, IMG submission 89695) | Host-associated microbial communities from peat moss isolated from Minnesota, USA - S1T2_Fd - Sphagnum magellanicum MG | ecosystem: Host-associated > Plants > Peat moss > Unclassified... | reverse complement strand
TTGGTCACAAAAAGACTGTTCTCAAATGCCCACCTTGAGAAACATATGTAATACTATATATAGAGGGTATGTTAAAATTTTTGTAATATATATATATATATATATATATATATATATATATATATATATAATTATTTAATTATTTTTTCTTTCTTTCTTTCTTTCTTTCTTTATCATAAACACATTTAGAGTTTTAGGATTGATAACCTAACAGGATGAAATTTCAATCATCCGGGTAAGTTATTAAATGTTGAAATTTCAATACCCGACTCATAAGGCTGTTGCCGGTTCTTGGAATTATTATGTACCAGGCAGGTAGGTTCTCTCTCAGGTTTCAAAAAACTTCATAACTGGCCTGGTAGGTTATTGATACCCAGGTTACTAACCAGGCTGATAAGTGGCCATTTTTCTCAATAACCGGCCAACACTGGTTTTGCCAATGGTATCTCTCTGTAGCTGCTTGATTTGGGAGGAGGGACCCCAAACTAACAATTGATGGAAACCCTGGTAAGCTCCATTAAACAAAGCACCCAGCAAAGGAAGAACAAAGAGAGAGAGGACCCAAAAGGAACAAATTCTGTTCCAAAGTCCTTTTGGTTATTTAGGTTGTTCCATTTGTTCTGCTTATCATCCTTTTCTTTTGCAATCAAGTTTGTTGGGTTGGGTTTGTATCAACTTGTTCTGGCCCTGACTTCTCATTACCATTCTCTCATCCCTTCTCATGACCCTTCTCTCATAGGGCCCAAAACCAACAATCCCTTTCCCTTGTTGCCGCATCTGTCTCATCCCAGTCTCAACAACTCTTCATACACAAGGAGTGGCCCAGCACTGAGGTGCAATTTTCAAAGACCGCCCCCACCTCCAAACCTGGGCATAATTAAAATTGATGTATGTATAACCATGATATCACAAGGATGGGTATTTGACAAAAGCCTTACCTAATACCCTCCATTTATACCTCACAAGGAACGAGAACAAATTAGGTTTAGGGTTTATTTTAGGTTTAGGGCACACTTTGCATTTCAAGCGCGCTTGAGATAGTTGACCCTCAAGCATTGAGAGCACTTTTTGCACAAGGCTTTTATATTTTTTCATGTTTGACATCTCCGTTGTTTTTTTTGAACACGACATATGGAGTGTTGATGTCTTGTTCATGAATGTGAAGGAGTATGAGTTGACAAAGCTTGTAGGTTGTTGGACTACCTATGAATTTACAAAATGCAAAGAAGGTAAGCTTCTTTTTTTCATCTGTTTGCATTTGTCATTGCATGTGCTTGCAATGCAATTATGTTTGTGCTTATAGCTTATAGATTTGTGTTTACTTCAAAGAAAACAATAGAGCTAATTTTTACAATTTCATGTTTTTGTGCTATAGATGCACATTCACTTGTGCAAACAAGCAACAAACAATTTGTTCACATCTTGAAAACTTTTTAATTTTTATTTTTTGTAAGCTTCATCAATCAGTGCTTGTAGCTTGCAATATCTCCTTACACCAACACCTTAAGCACTTCATGCTAGAGCTTGAAGTGTAAATACAATGTCTTTATGATAACCTTGCAATAATTGAATTGAAAGAGGTTACACATATCAACGCTTACCATGATTGGTATTTTGTGGGGACATTAACATTGTAAAAAGGTGACAATCCTTGAATGAACTCACTTTTTGGTTTTGTTTGCTCATGATTTGGTGCTTGTGATTGGTTGCAAAGTGCAAGGTAGTAAAATATGAATTCTTTAAGTTAAATGAACTTGGGGGATGTTCATTTAATCTCAATCTTCTTTCATTAATCTTTGCAAGTTGTGTGAATAGTAATACCATTGAAAACTTGCAAGTGGTTGATACAACTAGAGAATTGCCTTTTAAAACTCATGATGTTGTTAATGAAGCATACCAAATAGAAGTGCACATGGAAGAGTTCAAGAAGCAAGGCCTTGTTTGGAAGCTTCACAATTGTAACTCATCAACATGAGCATCCTTCAAAATAAATACAAACTAACCCATAGATGTAAATGCCAACCAAATCATGAGATGCATAATATGCCACCGTCACATTTGTGGCCTTGAAATCATAGCCTTGTGCATATTGGGTGTTGCCAAGGTTTGATTGCATAACACAAAGGAAATTACATTATCACCATGAAAAAACATGTATAGGTTGAACATAAAACATTGTTTGCAAAGAATGTGAAACATGCAATTAGTCACCTTATATCTCCATTTAATCAAAAACCAATTAGTAAAAGGATCCACATTACACCAAATGCCATCTCTAGTTTTTTTGTTGCTACTAACATGTTTGTAAAAGATCATGGCACACATATGGGTTGTGGCATATGTAAAGGACAATGGGTTCAATTTGTAAACATGTGCATTTGCCTTGAATTATATTGTTTCTTGTAATAGCTTGGGGATGTCTAAACCTTTCAATAAAACTTGCTTGGAACATGCACTTTGAAATGTCTACTAATATGCTAATATGGAAAACAAAGTAGCTTGGGGATCCAATTATATTGTTTATCAAGTTTGCATAAGCCAACATTCAAAAGTGAATTACATGGCCTACAAAATTTAGCAAAGGGAGGCAAGCTTAGGACAAAGCATGTCATGGGCATGAAAACTATGAAGATGAACGATGAAAAGACAAATTTAAGTCTAAATCCAAATGTAGAACATAAAAATTAAGACTAAACTATAAGAGGTTAAAAACAAGAACATGAAATGTGTAAACAAAAATGCGAACAAATATTTATTGTGATAAAACATGAAAAAGTAAACAAAAAAGGAATAAATCAAGGTTGTGGAACAAGATCATACCTTAAAGTAATGTTGAACATATTAAAGAAAATAGAGGGTTTTACCTTTATTCAAACCCCCTTGGGGTCCTAGCTTTAGGAGGTTTCTATGCAGGAGGTTTCCATGTGGCCACCAACTAAAAAAGCTTATCAAAAGGTTTCTTAATTACAATTCAACCGCAAATTAACTATGACTTAACTAAAAATTAATGAAGAATGAACTATAAAAATTTAGGAATGAATTAGAAGTTAATTAAAAATGGACTAAAAGCACTTGGGGATGAATTCAAAATTAAAAGTAGACTATAAAAACTTGGGATTGAAATAAAAATTAACTAAAAATTATCTTAAAGTGAACTAGGAATTAACCACAAATTAACTATAAATGGACTACAAATTAATTATAAGTTAATTACGAATGGACTATGAGTGAACTACAAAATTATGAATGGAAATCCATGTGAATGAACTCCATTCATCATGTGACCATGTCCAATATTGGTGGCTATGACAAAACATGCATAGATTATGGGTTACGGCCTACAAAATTGAACATGTTGGTGAAAATTAAATGAACTAAATGTGTTTCTTACATTTGGTTTTGTTTTTGTCTTTTTTACAAAAAATTTCTATAGATGCATGAAAATAGTTATACAACTTATTTTGGTTTTCAGTATTCGACATTGTTTTATGTTTTATGGGTTTCTAATTACAAATTTTCAATTCAATTTCTATTATTCCAAGATTTTTGACTTTTCACTTAATTGTTGTTCTCTGTTGTTTTCAACAAATATTGGTGTTACAAAGTTCCAAGCACCTAGGCAATATGAGAGGTTGTTGTTAAAATACTAACACCCATAATAATTAAGTGTGTGATGAATAAAAGCCATGGACATTGGTTGCTTGGAAATACCTTGTAATTTATCATTTTCACGTGTTGTGAGCTTTAATATGAACTTGCACATGATATTGTCATTTAGAGTTTGGATGATTTGGATGTAATTTCTTTTGCAAAGTTGGAGGAGTTACAAATTCATGTGAAACCACAAGAACTATAATTGTTTATATCTTTCATCTCATTTTTGCATGAATTTTATAACCAAAAATGCCATCAAAAGTTAGTGTTAATGTTAAATACTAGGTTTAAAAGTATGTCTCTAATCACATCACATGTTGGTCATGAAAATGCATCAAGTTTGGTTGATAATTATGAGTTGTAGTTATCACTACCTCTATTGACGAAGTTTTACAAATCACCAATGCCAAATATAATTGAAGATCCTCATGTAATAGGTTCATAGGTGGATTTTAAGGATTTGTTTCACACCATCAAAACGAATCCATACACAATGAAACACCTTGTGTCAAGAAAGGTTGATGGATTTTGCCATTCTTTTGTTGATGTAGATTGCATTTGTATGTTTTAAGTTGATGGTGGATAGAATCACACAAATTTTCTATTTGTTGCAAAGTTGGCAAGACACATTATGGGCATTCCAACCTCCCAAATTGAAACTAAAAAGATTTTTTTTTCCATTGTTGGAATCCTCACATTTCTTCCATAGGCATCATCTTCAAATTGAAAATCTTTACAAATTAATTTTGGTCAACAAAAATTAACTATTGATCTCATTTGCACATTGATTACTTGAAACATGTTGATTTGGTAAATGTACATGTAATGGAAATTAACGTGATAGATGAACTTAAGGTTGAATTTGATGAAGGAATGGAACATGAAGAGTTGTTGGAAGTTTTTTTTATAGGATTTATCATTTTAGGTTTAGACACATTATGAATTTTCTTCAAATGTATCTTTTGGTTCTTGTATGAAGCTAAACATTGATGACAATCATGAAATATTTGTATGTTTGTAATGCTATTCAAAGTTATGAATGTTGAGTCTATTGGTTTTTGTTTAGATCAGTCATGAGTTATTTGTGTTTTTGTAAAGTTAACATGTTGGCCTATGTTTACGTTTTTGTAAAATTGGGGTGTTTTGTAAATTTGGTAGAGTTGTGAATGTTGGTGTTCTTATTGTTTTGGATCAAGGCATATGAAAAACATATGGCATACCTAAGAACTACATTTGACAAACAAAAACAAGACTTCTACTCTAATTTAAGAACACATCCAAATTGTTTTTAACAAAGGTAATAAGTAATGGTTGTTTGTTTAGTAAAATATGCACAATACACAATACACAAAACACTATAAACACTAAAACACTTTAGTACCAACTTCTATTTTTAAGGAAACACACTCAAAACATGTATCAAAATGATGCTTAAATTATTGGTTCTCAAATCTATTAACAATTTTTTTATTAACAGTCCTAACAAGTTTTCTACCTATGGTTTCCTACTTGTAGGTATTAACTAGATTTTGTTATGCAAATCCTTACTTCCTTATAGTTTTTTTCCACCTAATCTCTACCCTATTCTACCACACATAAATCAATGGTCTATAAAAAAACTCAAACATGCAAATAAAAGTCATACACAACAAAAACAAGGAGGGGAGGAAATGCTACCCCATTCCCCTCCAAAACTCCATTTACAAAAGAACAAGAATTTTAAAAGTTCCTTCCTCATGTCCAAATCTAAACTAGTTGTCAAATTATCTACTTGTCTAGTTTTACTGAACTTACATGTCCCCTACCAATACTAAAAGATTTGAGTTTTAAAATTTTAAAATAAATCTAAAATCATGGGCTCCTTATGTGTTTTTATTTACAAGAATTGACCTAATATTTTCAACCAAAGTATTTGTAAGAAAACCAAGATATATATTCAACTAAGTTTAATTGTCACATAACTTCATTTATGATAATTTACATAAGGCATTGAAACTTTCACCCTTGATTCATATCTTCATATTTCAAATTTCAAAGTCATGTAATTAAATGCCCATAATTTCATTATTTTAAGTTTTTAAAAAAATTAAACTTAATTCAACTAGTAAAAATCTCAAATATTTACCCAACATTAGTATGAATTCCCTAACCTATACTCAGGCGATATTCATATTGGGGTGGATATGAAAGTAAAGTTTGTAGCTTTGATATTAAGTTTTTTGTATTGTAAAAGTTTAGTTTAAATTAACAATTGTGGTATTGCAAGTGAAATCATGGTTTTAAGTTTATATGCGGTAGTGGAATTAAGTATGATTATGAAGAGGACATTAGGTTTGTGCACACATGCTACACATCTTTATGATTGCATCGAATTGTGGCAATCTTCTTGTGCTTGCAAATTTGTGTTTCCTTTGAATGTCAATGTACATGCATGACTAAAGGCAAGTGATTGTGGCAATGGTGTGTTATGTGACATGCTATTCATTACCTAATGACATTTCAAGATTAATGTGAGTCAAGTTCAAGTACCATGCCAATGTTCATATATCCTGAATATGAATGTAAGAAATTGTAATATCAATATGGTTTTCACATACATCCAAAAATATAAATATTCATATTATATTCATACCTTATCAATTAATACTTCTACACATACTTGTACTAACTTGCTATAAAAAATAGATGGGATCCTTGATAATAGATTCAATCAAGTATTGAAAAATGGGCATGTACTACTAAAACATTGGTTACATTATGACCATTGCCATCACATAGTTTGTTTTTACTACAGTTCACCTTTTGCAAACTTATCTACAAGTTTATTCTCCACCTTTTATGCCTTATTCCCACAAGCACCTGTAAGCACCACATGTTCAAGCACATGAATTTTTTTACAATGGATGCATTACATGTAGTTTTAACTAAAAGAGGCAAATGATGGAAAATAGGATCCAACAAGGATGAAATTCATCAACACCATGTAATTTGTGAGCACAATGAAATGTTTGCATTCATCAAGTGTAATTTTTTTGAATATGATGCACAAAATGAACTCATGATCCAATAACTCATCTAGGTTTTTATTGTGGAACACTAGACCAATATTGCATATGAGCTTTAGAACATATTCAATGTATAATTGCCATGAAATGGCAAAATGGGCAAAGATACATGGAAAGGTATGAATTATGATTATAATAAAAATGTAAACTACCATAATGAGATCGGTCATAACATTTTTTTCAGGAACTAATCATTAATGAACATGACTAGTTACATTTGACAAAACAATTCAACTATAATTATTATTGAGGCAATTTAAGAAAAGAAAATTACGAACTTTCTATTCCATGTTAGGGACTTGCAAGTAGATGAAAATATGAATTACACTTCATTGATATGAAAATTTGATACAAAAGAAGAACAAGATTTAGCACAACTGCAACAAAAGTTTAGGCAAAAGATTTTAGGTGATGATTTTGTGGTAGATGAATAGTTTGCAAATGAAAGAAATGTACATGTTCAAGTTAATGTGATAAACTTACATGGTTATTTGGAAAATACTCATCATTGTGATTTCCCCCTCATCAATTTTTTTAAAAATCACACTCCACGATTTCAACTAGAAATAAAAAAGTTTTTGAAAACCCAATTCCACCTAGAAGTATGGGAGTCAAATGAAAATGAACAAACAACTTCTCGCCAACAATAGAAGCAACTAACAAAAACAACAAGGTGATGGTGAAAACCTTGGATTGTTTTAATGCTACACAAATAAAAATTGAATATTGACACAACAAAGTTTGCGAATGCACTTCAAAAACCAATTGTGATATATCTCAAATCTAAAGATAGGAAAATTCACAAAGCAAATCAAAACATGGCGAATGCCTTTTTCAAAACCTTAACATAATCATATGCCATGCTTTTATACAATATGAAAAAATAAATGTAACACTTTTTAAATTATGGGGAATCACCAACAAAGGTAACTACAAATATTTTTATTATTAGAATTCATGGCTTTTCAAACAATCCAAATTGTTTGACTAGTCCTTCTTGATTAGTGAAGATGTATATTTAACTAGGACCAGGGCTTGGATGACCTTTTTTTGATTAATCAATTTGATTAAAATGACTTATTTGACTATTTTTCAAATTGAACATTTAGTTAAGTTGAACAAAAAATGGCCAATGGGTTCTAGTCAAGTAGGACATTGAATTAAGTTGTGTATAAAAAAATGGCATTTTAAATCAAAATGACCAATAGGCTTTTAGTCAAATGGGACATCATTTGCTAGCAAATAAGTGAAGCTACTTACTAATTCATTTAAATATATATATTAAGCCTACCTAATTGCTTACAACCTACTTACCTCCTATGAACCTATCTACTTATGTCCCACACTCCTACTTACATACTAACCCCCACTACCATTCTATGACCTACCTACCCACCCACCTACTTCCTACAACCCACATGCTTACCTTTTACCTCCCATCTACCATCCTATAGCCTACCTACCTATATCACATAGCTATTTCCTACAACCTACCTACATGTAGCTACCTACTTATTTCATTCACCTATTTCTTCTACCTACAACCTAACCAATTTCCTTTCATGTTACTTCATACAACCTACAACTTGCCTATTTACCTCTTAATAACCTAACCTTTTTATTTACCTACATAAATTTAGTGTATAACATTTGATGTGAAAGTTTTGAACATGTGAAATAAAAAACATAACAAAAATTGTTCCTTTTTGAAAGTGTGACCCTCCATTGGTTAAAGAATTGGTTTATTATTGGGGAAGTCAAAGGTTCAATTATTATTAAATGTAAACTATGTACATGCTTAAGGGGTTAAGGTAGGTTGGTTAAGCTAAATGAGTTAAATAGGTTAGATTAGGCTAATATAAATCTAAGTTAGATTAAACTAACCTACCACCTACCTACTTGCCTTTTTATGACCTACCTACCAATCTATTAGAATTTTTTGATAATAATTTAAAAATTAAATGATTGAAATATGGGAAAAATTGTGACCAATCAAATTGTCCATTAATTACTAGTAAAAATAACAAATGAAATTGTTTGTTATTTTGCTAGGAAAAAAAACCACCCAATCATAATAAACATGTAAAATGAATTTGTTCAAATGAGTTATGTTTTCATTACATTATCCAACCAAGGAAACCATGTATTTTTAATAATGTTTATCATCTATAATGTACGCTTTGATTGACATGACCCTAATCATGGGCTCACAACCAAGGTTAAGGCATGAAAGGAGGAGTTGATATGGAAAATGTTTTGGGATTTAGACACATTCCCAACACTCCTAAATGGGTTTTCCCACTTTGGGGATTAAAATGTTATAATGTTTTGAATCTTTGGGATGAAAGTGTAGGTATGAAAAAAATTCAAATTTGAACTTCATCACAAATTTAACATGTGACGAATTAATAATGAAAATCATGTGAAGTTCATTCATTCATAGGTTCATATATTGTACACATGAATGTCATGCATTGAAAATATATTTAACAGATGAATAAATGTGTTTACGAGTGAAGTACAAACTTATGAAATGAATGAATGTCACACACATTTTGCATCTTTTTATAAATCCATGTGTTAAATGCGTTCTCAATGCACAATATTTGTGTGTGAAATGTACAAATTTAGCACAATTTTCAGTATTAAATCTTGAGATGTTAAGTTTGTGATGTTTATTTAAATCATTACAAAGGTTTTTGAAATTTAGATATCAAAAGTGAACTTTCATTATCCATTTAGAAATTTGAAATTCCAGTTATGGCCAAAAGAATGGTTAGGAATTTAATTAAAAGTTTAACTCTTGACCATTAAAACCCAAAAAATTGAGGTCAAAACATTTTTGATTGGAACATGTAATATGTCACTATAATTTTTGTTATATGATTACAACTTTATAAGTGAAAACTTTTCAATTAAAATTCATACATAGGAATTGCAAACTTGCAAAATTGTGGGATTCATGATTTGAAATTTTTGAAATTTTTTAAACTCCCCATTTTGGAATCCTAAGAAGTTTTTCCATTTTGATGTAGTCCCCATGAAAATTTTGAGAATTTTTGAACCCCTAATTTTGGAATCCCAAGAAGTTTTTCCATTTTGATGTAGTCCCCATAATAAGTTACAAATTATATTATAAAAAAAGAGGCGGTGGCTCCTTTTTAAATTTGAATTATCATGAATCTTATGAAATTTTTGGCTTGTATGTGCACCATTTTAGCTCCAACTTGCATTAACTACCTTTTTTATTGGTTTGTGTAGGTTGATTTCATTTTGAACGTAAGCTTTTGAGTTTGTCTTAATCCCATCCCAAAGCTCCCATGCACATATATATTTTGGGAGCTAGGGAACACACTTTGATCAATTGTCCTACAAAATTGCTAATTGATAAGGTTATTTACCCTTGATACCATTTCACAAACCTAAGGGTGTGTCATTGATGCTATTTTCATTGTGATCCATTCAAAATAGGTCACCATTTTAATTTTCCAATGGAAGGCTAAAATGGGCACATTGTTAACGTCATTCATTGATTCGAACATCCCAATGAAAACATCTTTAATTGCTTTCTACATTCTATTAGTAGATAAAATTGCATGACGTAAGTATTCAACTTGTATGAAAAATATTCAATTGCAAATGGCCCCATTGTTTTAAAAATGTGAATTCGAATAACATTGATGGTTCCATTAACTATTGGAAGATCACAAAGTTTCTTAAAACTAATAATGACTTGAAGCCATGTCCTTTCCCTTTAACCATTTGATGTGAATGTGAAATATCTAATTCACATATCTTAGATAAATTCATGCAAAACTGTATAAATAGACTTGCCCATTACAACCATTTCATTATGATGGAAGTACTTGCTCCATAATCAAGTTTGTGTTAAAAAATTGTAACCATGATGTTCATAAGCACTACTCATCAACTTTTGCATAAAGGGTTTTAGTTTTACAATAATTAACAAACTCCTATGTCACCCTAGAATGTTCAATCCATTTTGAATCATCGTATTGGGTCATTAAAACATGAACGAACAATGTTGTCAACCTCACTTTCACGTAATTTCCAAGTTCTTTGCTAAGTAGTAAGTCATAAACAAGGGAAGTTTTGTACTAATGCAAAACAACAAAATTTACTAGAGTTTGGGAAAGATTCATGTCTGTGGTATACCATTTACAAGAATTGTGTCAACAACACAAAGCTTTGATAATTGCATGTTGTGTGATGAAAATGATAGCAAGTATCAAGATTAGCATAATAGAAACAACTAAGTGATAAAATATCAACAAGATTAATAAGAAGTTGAGAAATAATCAAGTTTACAATATGCATACAAAGACAGACTTCAAGATTTATAATTAACATCAAGTTTGTGAATGGATATGCAAAACAACCAACAAACCAAGGTTGAAATTTTTTACAATTGACATCAAGTTTGTAGATTTGCAAAGCGAATATTAAGTGAGATGTAGCCAAAGTTCTACAACAAACAAAAAAAGTAGCAACCAAGTTCAAAAATATGCAAAACAAAATTAATTAATAACAATGGAAAAACTTGGCAAAGGAAACTTGTTTTAAAATAGTTAATGAAAAAAAATTTAACTGAGAAAACAAGTAATTGATGACAATGAAAGTTTAATTGATAGCAAAATCACAAAAATTGATATCAATTAAAATAAAAAATTAAGCAATTCAATGATTGTGAGCCAAAATGAAAGTTGAAATAAGTAAGAACAATAGACGAAGACAATTGTGAATAGGAGCTCAAACAATCAATTCTAGAATAAGAGACATGAAAACAACAAATAATGAAATGAGAAAGAAACACCATATCTTGTCATCATCGACTACTAGCTTTTGTCGCAACATGGTGTCAATCACTTGTAATTTATGGGCTATTGTTCCAAGACAACACTTATCTTTGCAATAGGTAGTTTTATAAAATAAAATAATGAATGGCAATATAATTTAAAGTTAATAGTTTGTGGTAATAGGATATAGGTACGTGATGTTTAAATAACAATAAGTTGGGTAGGTAAGTTTAGTAGGCAAGGTTTGGTTAGTCGTCAAATATGTAGGTTGGTAAGTTAGGGCTCATACCCCTATGTGTGAATTAGGTTTTAGAACAAATGACTATAACTATTGATGAGAATATCTCTATATGGACATTGTGATATTTGTCAACTAAATATCAATAATTCTATGAACTTTGAAATTTTCTTTTACTTTTCCTTTGAGAGTTTATACTACACAAGAAATGTCCATATATAATTTATTCACAATATATTACAAAAAGCTTATATCTACCCAACATCGGTTCTTTCACGCGCCTTGTTTGCTTCAAAAGCAAAGAACCATGTATCCCAATTAGCGTAAAAGAGAAGAAGGGTGGGAGAGGAGGGGGTGTCAGCTGGATGGAGGAGGAAACCTAGAATTTGGGAACTTCCCCCTAAAACCTCCCTTCCCAACTCTTTCCCTCCTTTGTTTGTTTCAAAAGGAGAGAATCCTTTATCTCAGCAAATCCCACACTACCCAACAAATGTGCAAAGACTGGGGGGGGGGGGGGGGGGGGGGGGGGAGGGAGGGAGGGGGGGGGAACCAAAAAAAAGGGGACCCTTTTTTTAGTATAAATAGAGTTAGGGGGGGAGAAAAAAAAC
>Ga0116231_10012556_pt1 | contig 12382 bp, 10 predicted proteins | sample S1TSphgellanicum_2_FD_89695 | JGI IMG/M metagenome (GOLD analysis project Ga0116231, IMG submission 89695) | Host-associated microbial communities from peat moss isolated from Minnesota, USA - S1T2_Fd - Sphagnum magellanicum MG | ecosystem: Host-associated > Plants > Peat moss > Unclassified... | reverse complement strand
TATATATATATATATATATATATATATAGTTTTTTGTTATGATTTTATTTAGTTTCATGTTTGATTTTTTTTTATGTTTTCATTAATTTTTTTAATCATCAATATTTCAGCCTAATCCTTAGACCAAAACATTTGTTTGCTTGAGTTCTTTGCCCTTGGCCTTGTTAAACATCATGTGAAAAATAGAAGGCTCTAGTGGAAATGAAAATACATTAATCTAAGATGAAGGATGTAAAATGTTTCTCAATGAAAATGAATGTGAAAATGAAAGAATGAAAGAAACTTAAGAAAACCCAAGTTTACAAACTAAAAAAAGTAGAGTTCTAGAAAATAATGAAATGAAAATAATTTTGGAATCATTAAATTCCTAAAGGAGAAGGTAGAGGCCTCATAATAAGAATGCCTTATGTTGGTCATTTTTCTATGTGAAAGACAACGCAAAAGTGATATTTGATACACCTCACATTATGCATTACATGTTGTGTTATTCCAATCTTGTGTTTTCCTTCAACCTAAGAACAAAATTAAGGAAGGGTCTTACTATAAGACCTTTAAAACAACATGTCTAACAAAAAACATGTTCATGTAGACCATTCATAAATTTTGACAAAATTTGAAACAAAGATCAATTCTATAGTGAAAAGAAGTATGAAAGGCAATCTACTAAAAATAGGCAAATATATCAAGTTCATCCATTTTATTTTATTTTATCTTCCAAAAAGCATTTCAAAATGGACAATGTAGAACAATAAAAAAATTTTGGAAAATTTTGCATGTTTGGTTGTAAAAAGCCATTTGCCTTTGCAATTTGTGAAAAGTGAATGGCTAAAATATTTAATCTTACATTTGTGTCCTTGAGTCCAATTCCCTTCATGAAAGTTTTTTTCACATAACATTTTGTTTAACCTAGTGTAGAAAACCAAGTAGACATATGTTTTTCCTTTGCTTGAAAAGTGTCATTCTTCCATGTTAGTTTTGATTTTTGGATGTCCAATGGTGCTCATGGTGTCTTTGCAATGGTTATAACTTTTTTGGATCCAATTGGAAGCCAAAACATGTAAATATTGGTTTATTTGAAGCTTTTGAATTTATAAAACAAGAATTGGCAAAACAAATTGACTAATCTTTTGGATGAATATGGCTTGAGAATTAAATAAGATTATAACATAATAGATTAAAGATGAGGGTTCAAGCTTGAACACAATGACAAATGCTCTCAAATTTGTTATGAAATGTGAATTTCTAAGCTTAGAGAAAAGCTTTTAGGGAACATGTTTTGGGCATGTTTTCTTCAAAGCTTGCCAATATGCCATTAGTAATGAAGTTTTTTTATAAAGGGGTACTTAAGGTAAGGTCATGTATACATATGGTATTTTGTTTAGGGTATTTAAGGTATTCACTTAGTTTACATATGTAAGGTAGGGTCATATGAATTAAGTACGTATAATTTAAATATGTATAGACTAGGTACATATAAAGCTAGGTTGTACTTAGGCTAAATACATGTAATTAGGTAAGCCTAACCTACTTTAACGTAACTATAGATCATTATATACCTAGGTAGGTACATAATAAATCATATACTAGTACCTAGCCTTAGTACATATGCTATGATATACTTAGCCTATGTATAGATTGATTACTTTAGTCTAGGTATCTTTTTACCTATACTTATTTAATATTCATTTTTATGTACTTACCTTGTGGCTACAAACTTAAATACAAATATGTGGCATTTAAATTACATGGTGGTTACCTACCTACCTTGTAAGGTGTTACCTTCAACACAATGCTTAGAATGACCATTAAGTAAAACCACCCAAGTGGTTTGAAAAGGTGAAATGGAAAATTTTCAACCATGCTTGAAAGCATTTCAACTAGAAAATTCCTAAACCACCATTGCTTTTCACTACATGACCACTTTGGGATTTGCCCACTCAACAAAATCATGAGTGATTTGTGTCATGTGAAGACCACCCAAAGTTGAATTGGGTGGTTGGCTACAGTGGTTTGTCCATGCATTTTCTAGTAATGAAATGTCATATGGCACCTAGTGGTCACCATGTGCCATTTTTATCTATGAGTTTCAATTCACCTAATGACCACTAGGTGCAACTTCTTTTGACAAATGTCATATGGCATTTAGTGCCCATCATGTGCAATTCTAGCACTAGCAAATTCAAATAGAAAAACTTGGTGACCACCAAGTGCCATTTTCATCGACACATTTCAATGGCACTTGGTGGCCACCAAGTTTTTCTATTTGAATTTGCTAATGCTAAAATTGCACCTAATGGCCACTATGTTCTATTTTTCTTTACTATGTTCAATTTTCACCTAGTGGCCACCAAGGTGGTTCCTTTTGGATCTTGTAAAGTTAAATTGCACATGGTGCCCACGAGGTGCCATTTTTTCTCATCTTCTAATAAAATGGCACTTGGTTACCACCAAATACTAGTGTCATTACAAGGAATTTACAAATTAACAACTTAGTTTACGACTAAATTTTAGTCATAAATTACAAATGTGACTACAAATTTCCCATTTCAAATTAATATTGTGGTAGAAATCCACTCGATGATTGGACAAGGATGGTCCATTAGGTGACATACATGTGGCATCATATAGTAATTTAAAAATTAATTTGACATATTCTTAAAATAATAATTCAATTTTAATATTTTTGGGTGTATCCACGTGGCCAAAAAATGCTATTAGTAATTAATTATTTTATAATTAAAAAGTGGTGTCCTATGTGCAACTATGATAGTTACATATAATAAGTCACCAATGTAACTATATATGTGATTGTAGTAGTCTCAAGCTGCACCACATGTGAGTACATTAGTTGCAAAGTTGAATAACATACACAATTATATTAGTTGCAAGGTTAGAGACATATGCAACTCCACTAGTTGCAGGGCATACCAATTCCCAAATTTCCAACTTCAATAACTAAAGCAATGTAATGAAAGCAATGCAAAACATGAGAAGACATTGTGGGACTTAAACTGCTCAAGCAAAATTCACAATGTGATAATCTCCAATTTATTGACTAATTAAGGCATAAATACACCAAGAAAGAGATGGAAATCAAAGCAATGACAAGCTTACAAACATGATGAAAAGTTAAAAGCTTTACATTACACCACACTTAAATACCATGATTCTAAAAGTTAAGAACTTGCTTTTTGCATATTTGCATGGTCTTCCCAAAATGTGATTTGACCTTTCACATCCTTGTGGAAGGTCATCCTTAAAGTTTGGTTGAAACAAAGTTGTTTCACGGAGTGTCACACCTTGCACCTCAACCTTGTACACGCCATTTATAATAAGAGTCCCGTGAAACATGTCGCCAACAACACCAAAAATTACACCACTTGTTGCAATATGACATTTGCCACTGCAAGAAACTATTATGCTTGCTAGAATATGGCACTTGCTCATCAAGAACACTTGTTCACCTATGGCAAACTGCACATGCAAGTTTTGACAACCTAAATAGCCATTCACATGGACATGTAGTGCCTAACACTAAACAAGTTTTGGGGCGGTTTAGAAAATAATCATTTACACAAAAGGAATTAAAATCAGTATTCAGACATGGTGATGGGGCACTTTAGGGTTGGCCATATCTTCTATGTTTGTTGGTTGCACTATTACCACATGTCTACAAGATCTTAACATTGGAGGATTTGCTCTATTTGATTTCTTTGCCTTCTTGGCCTACTAGCCACATAGAACCAAACCATTAACACAATAATTTGTGCATTATCATGACCTTCAGTTGAAACTACAAAAAAATAACATGCACAAGTAGAAGGTACATAACAATTCAATCCATCTTTGGTAAGTAAATAATTACTTCAACTTAAATTCCAAATTCTAGCCAAGAATTGATAGTATATTTTTTTATTGACATTAATGTATCATCCTAAGAGCTGTAGACCCTAAAAAGGCTCAATGGGGTACTCCTATGTTCAAATGCAAACACACATATGTCACTAATAATGCTCCTAGAGCTATAGACCCTAAACATATTCAATGGGGTATTCCTAGGTTCAAATGCATAAAAACATAGGTCGGTAATGATGCTCCAAGAGTTGCAGACCTTAAAGAAGCTCAATCGAGTAATTCTAAGCTCAAATGCACACACACATAAGGCACTAATGATGTTCCAAGAGCTACAAACTTTAGACAAACTCAACGGGGTACTCATAGGCTCAAATACAACACACACATAGGCCACTTATGATGCTCTAAGAGTTGCAAACCCTAGAAAGGCTCAAGGGGGTGCTCCTAGGCTTAAATGGGCAAAAATGTAGGCCATTAATGATGCTCCAAGAGCTACAGACCCTAGACAAGCTCAATTGGGTACTCCTAGGCTTGAATGTAAACACACATAGATGGCTAATGATGTTCCAAGAGCTACAGACCTTAGAGACGCTTAATGGGGTATTCCTAGATTCAAATATAACACACACACATAGGTCCTTAATGATGTTCCAAGAGCTACAAACCTTAGAGAGGCTCAATTGGGTACTCCTAGGCTCAAATGCAAACACACGTAGGCCATTAATGATGGTCAAAGAGCTGCAAACCCTAGAGAGGCTCAATGGGGTACTTTTAGGCTCAAATGCAAACACACATAGGTCATTAATAATGCTTGAAGAGTTGTCGACCCTAGAGGGATTCAATGGGGTACTCTTAGGTTCAATTACAAACACACATAGGCTGTTAATGACGCTTTAAAAGTTGCACACCCTAGAGATGCCCAAGGGGTACTCCTAGGCTTAAATGCAACACACACATAGGATGCTAATGATGTTCCAAGAGCTGAAGAACCCAAAGAGGCTCAATTGGGTACTTGAAGGCTCAAATTTGAACACACATTCAAATTTGAACACACATCTATAGAGTTTTTATAATTTTCCAAAAGCTATAAACCTTGAAGGGAACAAAATATATGAGTAGAGAGGTAACACAACTTTAAAAAAGAAAAGACACATTAAAAGGTTGGTAAGTAGGTAGTACCTTTGTTGTCGCCCTTGGACTTGGGGTGGTTGTTGGGCAAAGCTATTTCAATTTCTTGTTGGTAGATTGTGCCATTGGGACATGTTCTCCATTACTTGCAACATCATGGGTTTCATCCTCTTCTAATGCTTGGTAACTCAAACCATTAGAATGGCTACTAGTGTCCCCTAAGCTCCTAGAGCCACAATCATCACCATATGTATCCATATTCATAATCGTCCACTTTCTTGATTAGAAGGAAGGATAGCTGCTATCTTCTTCTTTGCAATTGCATTTCCAACCCTCTTCCTCCAAAAAATGAATTGGAGAAAAATATATCAGATAGGTATGCTAGGCTTTCTGAGTTATCTCCCAACAATCCTCCAAAAAGTTAGACTGAAAAAAAAAACAAGATTAGAGAAAGTTTTAGGGTCTGGGAAATGTGAGAGGTCTGACTATTTCCAACCTAGTATGCATGACTAACAAAACAAGTAATAAGGAGCAAGTCTCATTATTCTTGGACAACTGTAAGGATTCCAAATTTCTCCACAACTGCCTATAGATGCTCAATGTTGCGCTTCTTGGCATCTAAATATGCCTTAGTTTCAGGAGCAAGCTTAGCTCCTTCTAAGTTGTCCTCTTCTCCCTCCTCTATGGGCACCTCTTCTTCCTCTATGGACAGCTCTTCCTCATGGACATCTCAGCAATGTTCTACTTTTATCCCATCTTCATCTCTAATATGTACTTTGTTTACAACGCAATGTGTACATGATTTGCATTGTCAACACAATGTGTACTTGACATGATGATTGAACACCTAACATTTGATGTGTTGGTAACTTGAGGCAGCTTACCACCCTGATGCAAGGACACATGTTTGAATGTAGGCACCAAACCTCTCCAGTACCCTCTGTAAGGGGTTCGAATACTTGCTTGAGCATTTTTCATTGAAGGATTATTTGAGGTAGCAAATATGGTAATCACCCATAGGAACATGTAGAAAAAGTGGCTATCTTCCAAGGAAGATATATAGCCAAATTTGGTTATAGAACATATTTAGAGTAAAGATCTTTAATCATCATTTTCACAACAACTTTTGAATTTTGGTGAAATTATGATAAAATATATATATATACTATAAGGGTTTAAATCCAAGTTTGGACTCTGTGACCTTTTTTGGGACAGATTTCCCCACTATGGCTACTAAAAAAATGGGATAATATTAATTTTTTTAAAAAAAAGTTTAAATTTGAGACAAAATTTTAAAATTGGAAAAAATGCCAAAGTTTCAAGTTTCAACCTTCTTATGTGTACAATTATGAGCTTACATTTGTTTAGCAAGGGACTTCCTCAGGTTGCAAAATCATTGGGTTAAGGTTCATCTTCTCAAGCCCCAAACCCCGGCTTTGAGCTAGGGCTCTTGGAGCATCTCTAGAGAGCAAAAAACAACACAACACCAGGGAGCCAAAAACAGTGAAGCTTCAACAACTTTGCAGCTTGGTGTTCACGAGGAAGCAAGTACAATTTGACTATTGCATAACCTTTGGTGCTTGGACTCCAAGAAGACGACTCCTAATGCACAAGGAGGCAAACACTCCAAGTTCTAAGGTAAGCATCTCATTGTTTTTGCTTCACTACAAAACCTTTTTTTTCTCTTCTTCTTTCTGTTGCTTTTGGAACAACATATATGGCCTCTATGTAGATGCATTTGAGCTTGTATGTGGCCCATGGAACCTCTCAAGGCTCTGCAGCTCTTGGAGCATCATTAGTGGCCTATGTGTGCTTGCATTTGATCCTAGGTGTACCCAATTGAGCCTCTCTAAGGTTTGCATATTTGCATCAAGAAGGATAGCATATTTGCATCACCCCAGGCTTACTAAAATAGTATCAGAAATCAAAGAAGCTTAAATTGGGCTCTTTGGAGACATATGATTCTTTTTTCTAAAATAAAAGCTTAAATTGGAAGCCTAAAAAAAACAATAGCCCCATTGTAGGTTACAGTTTTCCATGGCACTGCACAGCCGCACTGCTTGAAGACAAACAACAGCTTGCTTGCTTGAATCACACTTCTCATGACTTCCTTCATCTCCTTATAAATCTGAAGAAGCTGCAGTTTTGAAGATGCGGTAGCTCATAATCTTCTTCCAGTGTTTTGTTTGTTTGTTCTTTTGGCTGTTGCCATTAGATTCAGCAAAAGTTTCTGTTCATTTTCCAGTTTTTTTGAAGTTTTGGTTTTTGATTTTGTAGTCTTTGTTGTTGCTGTTGCAACTTGCAATCAGTTTCAAGTTTATTAAATAAAAAAAATTCCAGTGCTTGTTGCTTGCTTGCTGTTGAGATCAGCTCCAAAGTTTTGTGTTCAATCAATTTCCAGTATTTGTTTGTTCTGTTGCGATTAGGTGTTTGGAAAAAAAAAAATTCCCAGCATTTGTTTGTTCGTTGCTGTTGCAAATCAAGTTCAAAGTTCAGGCTACATCAATTCAAGCAGATTGTTCAAGCTGTTTTTTTGGAAGGACTGTCTCTCAAGGGGCTTGTAGAAGACAGCAGTGGGTTGAAGAAGAAACTTGAGGTTTTGTTTTGGTTGTTGGGAAAATGGGTCCTCCTCCCAGACTTGTGGTTATGGCATTGGTTGCAGCAGGAGTAATGTTGGTTGCTGCATTGTTTGCTGCTATAGCTTTCAAGATTGTCAAATCTAGAAAGGCACTAGAGAAGGAGAAGAACGACGACAAGTGCAAGTCCAAGCCAAAGCCGACTGATGCAAATTGGGAATGGCCAATCCAATCTTCGATGAGTGGTATTCTCGTGATACCTGGAGCTATGAGCGTAAGCAAAGAGGTGCAGAAGATGAGGAGCAGGAGAGCAGCCCTTTTGTAGTGACGTATAGGAGGCAGAAGATTTGGCGTGACAAGATGACAGTCACTCTGTTTTCCTCGCACCTTGTTGCCATCATCGCCAAATGGTTGCCCAAGAGCAACAAGGCGATGACTGACACGAACCCAAAGATTTTAGGGCAACAGCTTGTCTTGGCCACGGACACAATCCGTAGCTACAAAATAGAAGAAGAATCTGAGAACTCCGCTGGCACTGCAGAAAATCTCGAAGAATCCGAGAACTCTGTTGCCACTGCAAAGAAGCTCAAGGAATCCAAGAGCACATCCTCCACTGCAAAGAAGCTCGAGAAATCGGAGAATACGGCCTCCACTGCAAAGCTCGAGGAATCGGAAAACTCCGTCGCCACTGCAAAGCTCCATGTAGCTCACTTGTTACGGTTTCTGGAGAAGGAATATAAAGATACGGGACTACAATACGACCGCATGACGCAGGAAGGCACAAGGTCGTGGTCGATGTTGTGGGCATTTCTACCGCCGGGTGAGAAAGTGTGCTACAATTGCCAATTTTCCGGCCAACAAGTCTGTGGCAATGTTCGTTTGCGGCATTACTACAAGCACCATGTAACTGGTACTAAGAGATTGCACGTGGAGCTCGACGTGATGGACTATGATGGTCAGAGCTACCGTGCTTGCAACGTCAGAGCCGAGAAATTCTAGAGTCCAAAACGAGCGAACCTTCAATTCTCTCAGCGTGTGTCCCTTGCGCTTCGCCAAGCAGCTCGAGCAAGTGGAAGCTGCATTCTCACCAACGGGAAGCGCTTCTATGAGTTGTCTGTGAAGCCGAATACTTTCATGAGTTTCAAAGGACCGCTCGTATGTCTCGAGCTCATCCCTGGCACCAGTTGCAGTCACGTCGTCAAGCACAAGGCCGATGGCAGAGTCATGATCGACCTTTGGAGCTTTGCTAGGATGAATCCTGGTGACGACATGGGAAATGCCACTCCGCCGACTGCTTGTGATCTCATGGTGGCTTGCAAGATTCCGACAATTTGCCAGACGCTGAAAGCATAAAGCTTGCTCCTGCAATTGTTTATGGCTTCGCTTTTAGCATCAAGCAATGGGGATGCTTCCCAATCACTGGTTTGAGCAAAATCTCGTTTGATGTTCATGCTTTTGATCGTCACCTACTGATGAGTGACGAGGTCCACAAAAGAATGCTGCTTGGCCTTGTCTCGCAATATCTTCAAGACCCAGAAGAAGCTGAAAATGTGGGAGGCAACAACACCACCGAGGTCGATGTTGTGCAATCTATTGATCCCATTTCCAACAAAGGCGAGGGTTGCATCTTTCTATGTTACGGGCCCCCAGGAACAGGTAAGACTCTCACTGCCAAGTCTGTCGCCGAGAAGCTGCATCTGGGGTGTAAGTGCTTCAGAGCTGAGCTTCGAGGTCGACAAACTGGAACAAAAGTTGGTCCAAATTTTGGACATCGCATCCTCCTGGCGTGCGGTTCTCTTGCTGATGAAGCAGACATCTATTTGGAGAAGCGCAATTCGACTGGTGATCCCCAACGCAACGCCATGACTGGCAGTTTCCTTCGTCTTCTAGAGTACTACAAAGGCGTCCTCTTCCTCACCACAAACCGCGTCACCACTTTCGACGACGCCTTCTGCTCAAGAAACTCCATGTTCATTCGCTACCATCCCCTAACGCCATCCCACAGGGCCAAGGTATGGGAGAATTTACTTTCTCGTGTTGGACTCACCGACGTCGACTTGGACATGTTCGCAGCTCATGAGCTGAAAGGCCCCGAGATCCGCAACACCGTCTGCACTGCTCACACATGGGCCACCAGTTGCAAGCAACCATTAACCACACAGCATGTACTAAGCGTGGTGAAGATGCTCCAAGACTTCCGCGAGGACTTGCAGGACGCCGTATTGGAGGAATCACAGGTCGACAATCGCTTCTCCTCGGTGTTAGCCACATTCCAGCAACAACAACCTACGATCCTCAGCAGCAACGACACTTACTCAAATGGGGACATGAGCTCCAAACCCTAACTTCCTAAGCTCCTTCAAACAAAATTTTGCATGATCCTCAACAATAAAACAATCAAATATTGAAGTAGGTAGGACCAAAAAGGGAGAACATTCGAATGTACCTAATCACCTTGGGGGTCTGTTTACTTCACTCGCTCACACTTGAAAGCTTCAAAACCTACTTTGTTGATGATGTGCAACCCATCCAAAGGGTTTTAACATTTAAGGATCGAAGAACATGTTGGAACAGAACAAAACATGAAAGGGTATAGGTTGGATTTTTCTTTTGTCATCAAAGAAATGCCTCTTTCTTTAGGGTCTTCCTGGGTTTCTACAGAATTTATACCAGAGGAGGAAGGGTCTCTATGAGTACTTAAAAAATTTCACTCTCTGGGTTTCACCCAGAGAGTGTTATGAATAACATACCTTTGTAGTTTGTAACCCATGTCAATGACCAGCCATTTTCTCCATAACTGGCCAACTTTGGTTTGCATCAGTGTGCACTGTGAGGCAGTTCTTTGATTTTTAATAACTACGGTATTCATTCTGGGTATTTGAAGAATTAAAATTAAATGACTGTCGGTTTTGGAACAAGAACCCAATGATAAAACATGTTTGTGTGCATGCACCATCCACCCATAATGGTGGGTTCGTGGGTGTTGGTTCACTTTGTCCCCAGCTGCATAGGAGTTTTGTATGTCACCTTAATATCATTTCATCACTATGGCATATCCCTAATGTACATATTCTTTATTTCCGACAATGGGTTTTTGCTGGCTGCCTACCATAACATGTCAAAACCTTGCTTCTTTCTTCCTTACTAGTGTGGCCTGTGCCATTGGCCCAAGTGTGAACTTGAATTGAATGGTAGACATTCAAGTGTTATCACGTCCTCAACTGATTTTTCCTTTCAAAACCTGGTTTTTTGGAATTTATTTGAATTTTCAGCCGCAGAAATCACTTAAAAATCAATATCTCCCATGTTTTGAATCCAAATCTTACCAAATAAATTCCATTAAATCCTGCTCATCAAGATCTTTCCAACAACATCAAAGGCAGATTCTAATTCCTTCAAAAATTTCAGCTGCAATTTAATTTAATTTTCAGCGAAGAAATCATTCAATATGCAAGAACTTTTGCACCGCAAGTCCAAATGTCATGGAACTAAGCCCATGCACCCCTCCTCGTCAAGAGCTTTCCAAAGACATCAAGAACACAATCTGAAGCATCCCATTTCAGTGGATCTCATAACTACAAAACAAAACAAACTACCTTCCTTCATAGATAGATGGGGAGTGACTATTGTTTGTTGGCCTCTTTACACTAAGGGTGAGAGCCTAAGGACTATGAATTTTTTAAACCATCAAACTCATTCTAATAGCTGAGGTTGTCACTTATGTTTCCATGACATGAGTTTCCAGTGACATGGTTGTGTGACTCCACAATTCTCTTTTGAATGACATGTTTTGTTTTATTCCTTGTTGAACAACTTCTTTTAACATATGTCAACATTTAAAGTGAGATGTCAATTTAAATCTCACTTCTTAAATGTGATGCATAAGAACAACTTATCTAATGTGCTAAAAATTTCAGGTTATGCTAGCATCCTGTGACCAACTCTCAACCCATGCAACAACTAATCACATGAAACAATGCCAATACTTTAAAATAGAAACAACATTTCATCATTCACCATCACAGACTTTAAACATCTTTTCAAATAAGTATGTCTCAATTTGGAAGAGCATAAGTAATATGATTCCATGGGTGAGACCAAAAGATGATTTAGATTTGAAACCCATCGAAAGGCTCACAAGAACACATGGAAACACACATATTAGCACATTAGTTTATGTGACTTTGTACGTAAGTTTAAAAGTGTTCACAATTCACCATGGGCTACAAGGGGTTTGTAATTTTTATGTGAAAAATCAGATACACGTTTTTTTTAAAATGTAGGATCTCCAGATTTCATTTTCCACAGGCCAAACCAATCATAGCTAAGACCAACAATGTCATACTCCCCTTGAGCAGGACACCTTGCCCCCCTCTATGAAAATCTGAAAGCTTGTGATGTAAACTTGAAAAACTTTATTACAAGAAAGTGTACCAAGAAGGAATAACCAAACAATGAAAGGAAGCTGAATGGAAGGATGCAAGTATGGATGCAGGCTGCTTATGCTAGAGGATGTGAACCCATCCTAGGAATCTCAGTGTTTTTGTTTTTTTCCAATTTTGCAGTCTTGAAACTTTTGTAATTTTTCCATTTTTTGGGTAATTTTTCTTTGAATTTACACCACAAAAAGGAAAATTTTCAATTTTTCTAATTAATTTTTGTACCACAATGCAAAAATTTGGGGAAAAAACCACTGCCTGGGATTATGTGACCCAGCACCCACAAGTCCACCATCTTATATATAAAAGCAAACATGGTGTCCATCTGTCTGTCACGACAAACAGCGCAGGGCAGGGCAGGGCAGGGCAGGGCAGGGGCAGGGG
>Ga0116231_10012554_pt1 | contig 12383 bp, 7 predicted proteins | sample S1TSphgellanicum_2_FD_89695 | JGI IMG/M metagenome (GOLD analysis project Ga0116231, IMG submission 89695) | Host-associated microbial communities from peat moss isolated from Minnesota, USA - S1T2_Fd - Sphagnum magellanicum MG | ecosystem: Host-associated > Plants > Peat moss > Unclassified... | reverse complement strand
GTTTTTTCAGAAAAATCTAAGGCTACGTATTTGCTTCTTTTTTTATCTTTTTTTTTTTGGATGACGTCTGGCCAGCAGCTCCGGGGAGCATTCACAACAACCGTGCAGGAGGAGAGGTTGCTTCCGGTCTGAAGTAAGTAACGGGGGGGGGGCCACGGGTGCATTATGCACCGGGTTCACACTAGTGGATTTATAACTAAATAAAAAGTTGTCCTTCAATTATCTCTAACATAATAAGATATTGGGAGTGCTAATATGGGTGAGGGAGTATGCAACTGATGAAAGTCGAGAAGTAGTTAGCAACTCGCACATGGTATTTTTCAATTTAGAATTGTAGATATTTACATTTTAGAAGTGTAATTTCTTTCATGCAAAGTTTTTCAATGAGGGAAAACAAGACCTTTTAAACATGTAAAACACTACCTAGATTTTTCCTTTGTATTTTCAGCTCCTTTACTTGCCAAGAAACTTGTTTTCAACAAGTAGGATCTTTTGCAGTGGAAGGTACTAGCCAGGTTGTATTGGAATCTTCTGACTAGCGGATGGTACTAGCCAGCATGTCATTATTTCTAAAAAGTGACGAAATCCCAGCTCTATTTTACTTAGGGAAAATACGTGAGTACAAGCCTTTCAATGATTTTTGACCTGTTCTTTCAGCCTACCCTACCAACCTTGGGGGCAACACAGAAGAGCCTGTATTCAGGCCCTTCTCCTATACTTCATACCCTAATTCTTGTTGGCATAGAGACATGTAAGAAATTGTCAACAGAGCAAAAAATCCAAATTTTATTTGTATTTTTAGAGAATTAGGGATTGGAGATTAGGGTTTGGTAGTCAGCTTATTTTGTAATTTAAAAACAGTGTCATTTGTTTTTGGATGAAGGCTACTTAGACTACAACTTGACTGATGGCAACACATGTTTCAAAGGTGCTAAAAAAAGAAAATAAAATAAAATAAAATAATTTACCATGTTTCTTTTTTTAGTGTTTTTGGTGGTTTAGCAAGTTATGATGAAGGAAGTAGGTGAGATAGTTTTTGAGATGGAAAAAAATATGAGCAACCCAATGAGAATTATTCAAAAGCTCTATGGATCAAATTTCTATAATGCGATTGGCAAGGGGGATTTTGGGGAAGCAAGGAGATGAAGTGATGAAAAAGATATTTGAAACAGGCTAAAGAAGGACTTGGGGGATCATTTGTGGAGGTTTGGGTGCGGGGGGGGGGGGGGGATGAAAGAAAAGCTAAGTTGCTAGACTTTTAAGGAGGACTAAAAAAATGTGGTTGGATTTTGATTTTGAAATGTTGTAAATAGGTAAAAGCATAATTTGATCAAGAGGACTGAATGAAAGGAATCTTAACGAAAAGATTTTCGTTGTGCTAAGAATGTCAAGAAAAGGTCTAGAGTTGTTGCATGTGTTTCTGTAGGGACCAACACAAGGGAGAGGATGAACGTGTCTAGGATTTTTGGAGTGGTTGTGTGGCAACTCATGCATGATGTTTTAAAAGATTTTGAACTGGGTATGGAATGTGTTTTGTTCTGAAAAGAGTACCTACTGTCTTGTGGGAGTTCCGAAGGTTTTTGGGATTGAGGGGATGTTGGGAAGTAATGACGTTTGGATTAACTAACTCTGTCCCTGAATTTCTGTCCAATCTTTGAGATTGAACCATGTTGAAGTAGTAGAGTTAATATTTTATGGGGATTCTATTGTTGGGTATGAGTTGTCAGCCACATAAAATAACTTGTTGACTCCTAGGGAGGAAATCAAAATGAGTGCCTGATCCTTTATGGTTCATAGAATTTAGGCCATAGAATTCAGATGTATGTTAAGATTTTGAAAAAGAAGAATATTTAAATCAAAATTGTCATGCTTTAGTAAAAGTATCATAATCATACTTCAATCTATGGATGTCCAACAATGAGGATGTGCACATTACAAAAAATATTCCCCTAGTTTTTTTGTGATAGTTTGAGCAAACAATCCAAAGTTTATTTGTATTGCTAGAGAATTAGGATTTGGGATTAAGGCTTCGTAATCAACTTGTTTAAACAAACAATCCAAAGTTTTTTTGTATTGTTAAAGAATTAAGGTTTGGGATTAGGGCTTCGTAGTCAGCTTGTTTGAACAAACAATCCAAAGTTTATTTGTATTGCTAGAGAATTAAGGTTTGGGATTAGGGCTTCGTAGTTAGCTTGTTTAAGCAAATAATCCAAAGTTTATTTGTATTGTTAAAGAATTAGGGTTTGGGATTAGGGCTTCGTAGTTAGTTTGTTTCAGCAAACAATCCAAAGTTTATTTGTATTGCTAGAGAATTAGGGTTTGGGATTAGGGCTTCGTAGTTAGCTTGTTCGAACAAATAATCCAAAGTTTATTTGTATTGCTAGAGAATTAGGGTTTGGGATTAGGGCTTCGTAGTCAGCTTGTTTGAGCAAACAATCCAAAGTTTATTTGTATTGCTAGAGAAGTAGGGTTTGGTAGTACTATCGGAGAATTAGGGTTTGGGGATTAGGGTTTGCCAATAATGTCAGATTATTAAGGTTTGGGTATTAGGGTTTGGTGATGTTGTCGTTCCCGCCTTCAATGACGCCATTGCAGCAAAGCAGTCCACGCGATTTGTTGCATACGAATTGGTTCTTGGGTTTTCTGTTGCGTCGCTGTCTGCTGCGCCAGGAAATTTCTGCACGGATTTTTCAAATCTGGCTTCTTCACAGGTTTCTCCTACAAGTTTTGTAAATGGCCCTAAAGTTCCTCTTCTCTTAATAAATTTGTCTCTGCTGTCAACCTTTTCTGTTTCTTTTATTTCGTTGATTGTGTTGCACGGCAGGAGGAGGAGGAGGAGGAGGAGGATGAGAATTTCTCTGTTGCTGCTCAGAATTGTGATGCGTTGGTTACTTCTCTTCCAAAACTTACAATGAGAGCGTACTGTTATGAACTGACCATGTTATGGTACACATGGTGAGTTTCTTCTTCTTCTTCTTCCATGTATTCTTCTATTGAGGATTGATGTTTTACAATGAAGACAAATAGATGGGGGTGCTTAGTTTTCCTCCTTTAAGTCACTGCTGCCATTCTAGAGATTCAGCAACAGAGTTTGCAACACAGTAGGCAATAGACTGAATGGTGACCATAGGATTTACACCAGGTGCAGATGGCATCAAGCTGCCATCTCCCACAAACAAACCCTCCACTTCCCAGGTCTCACCGCAGGAATCGACTGCAGAGGATTCTGGATCCACACCCATCCGGCAGCTTCCTAATTGGTGAGCTGACACAATTGTCACTTGCAGCTTCTTTGCACCTCGGTCTTGGACCCTACCCAAGTATGCTTCTAACTCAGCTGCTGATGCACCTGCCAAAACCAAGCCATTACTAATTCAACAAAGTGGTAATTAGCATTACTAGAGCTACACAGAGTGATGCATATAACTTACAATCATTGACTTGCATATTCTAGACCAAGGATTTAGGTTTCCTAGTCTCTTTTTACCTTGCACTTTGAAGCGCTCTCCATCAAATTGGTGGGTACCGATTTCAGTTGCACCTGCAGCAACTAATACCCGTAAAGCTTGATCCACTCCTGTCATCATTGAATCTTCGTCATGGGCCAAAAGTGAGTACTCAAATGTGGGATGCTGATTTCTGTCCACGCCTACTTTCCCGCTTCCTTTATCCCTAGTTACAACACAAATGTGGACAGTGCGGGAGTAATGTAGCATCCGCTCCTTTGCATCTTTTCCTGCAGGCATTAAGAATTATTGCACAAGATTGTTGCAAGGTTGCCTGGTATGATTTTTGGGTTGGCAGTCAAGATCAGAAACTGTAGAAACAACAGTAAAATGGAAGAGTGTTCAAAGTTTTTACCTGAACACCATGGAACAAAGGCAGCAAAAATGGCAGGATGAAAGCATGAAGTTTCCAAGAGAGCTCCATAGTTGCTTGAGTTCCTTCGAGACACTCGGGAATAAGCTGTCATAATACCACCCTCGTAACATGTCCCTTCTGGGAAATCCTCTGAATCTTCTGGGAAAATCCCCCAAACAGAATGTGCTGGATGGAGACGCAAGTGTTTCCCGATGTTGCAATTCTCAAGTCCACTATTCAGCAAGAGTGGAGGGGTCATTAGTGACCCACAAGCTACAACTGTTGCATTAGCCTTGATAAATAATCGAGCAGTTGCTTTACTGTCCCCAATACTTGCCATTACTCCTTGAGCTTTGCTTGGCTTCTTGCCTGTTAAATTTGGGCAATGCAAAATCCGTTCAGCTTTACAATTCGATAAGATTAGTGTGTTGCTAGTCTTGACAGCATCCAGAAGCCATGTCTCAGGGGTTGATTGTTTGTCACCTGTGGGGCATCCATAGCTACACCATCCACAATAGTGATCAGGACTTGCATTGCGTGCCAATGCCCCAATATGAAGCCCAAGTTTTTTGCACCCTTTTTGAAGGACAGAATTCTGCAAGCTATGTTTATTTGTCACTTCCTGAACTGAAAGGCGTTTCCAAACCACTTCCATTGCTTGTTCATATGCCTCACTTGCAAACAATTGCAGACCAAACTCATGGACCCACTCATTCCGAACATGCTCAGGTGTTTTGAAGCAAACAGACCAGTTGACGCAGGAGCCACCACCAACAGTCTTTGCTGCTGCAAGAGACAATCCACCGTCTTCTGTTGTAAGAGCACCAAAATTCTCATACAATGAGATCATGGATGGACCCTCTAGTGTTGAAATATCATCAGGTGCATAGTATTCTCCCTTGTCTAACACCACAACTTTATAACCTTTCTGTGCAAGAACTCCTGCTACCACACCACCACCAGGACCAGAGCCAATGATGACAACATCACATTGAATGCCAATGTCATTTTTGTTCAGGGAGTCACCACCACCAGCTGCTTTACTACTGACAAATGGAGTGAAAAATTCTTCCATGGACTTGTCTGTCATCACTGAACAACACTGGGCATCGGCAAGGCATTTTTTGAGGTGTTCACTTGGCTGTTTTGCATCAATCACATGCTCTCCAAAGTGTTTATGAGACTCTCGTTTGCTGTGTAGTGGGTTTGCACTTGTTGCTTGTGGATCAGGGCCACAATATCCAATCGCCTTCCATGTTGGGTTGTTCCCATTTGTGTCAAGCTAACAAAATCAAACACACAAGATTGTTGTTTCCTCATAAAGGAAAAGCAGTAGGAAAAGTTACCAGCAAATCTGAAAACCAGGCACTTACTTTCAAGTCCCATGTTTTCCAAGCAGTGAAAAAGTATTGGCAGCAGTCTCTCAATTCTTCCTAATGGAAGAAACACACAAGAAGTTTGAAGGAAAGAAGAAAACAAAAGAGCTATATGAATGGAGATCAGGGGGAAAAAAATCCCTGCACCTTGCAATAGTAAGCCCAAAGTGTCACAGATTTGAAGAGCTTGAAAATTGCACAGAATTCTCGAATGCAGCTACATGACCATCCTTGCAACACCCTTTCTTGTTGCTCTCTTCCAAGGCAAGGGTAGCTTCGGATGTATGGGAAGGTCCTGCTTACTGTTACCCAACCTCCCAACAGGAAGCATCCTATTGCTGTTGAAAGAAGCCACAGTATGATGCTGATCACTCGTAGCAAGTTTGGCTTTAACACTACTGTGATTGCACCAGCTACCTGTACAGAAATTCAGACAATTCAATTCAGCCCCAAAAAAGCCCACATTCAGTTTCAACTATCAAGGATCAAGAGCAACCAGGAATGGATGGAAACCAATTGATAGAAGGAAGACACATGTGCAGCAAAATCCAGAATTTCCAATCAAAGAAGAGAAAGAAACCCAATCCACCATACCATATGTGTGATTTTGCACCAGCCAAGACACACAGAGATGATCTGAGATGGTGATCTCAGAGAGAGAGATATGTGAGATGATGGTCTGAGAGAGAGGGAGAGAGAGGATCTTTGCTTACAACAGCAGGGATGCCAGCATCAGAAGCTGACAATTTGTAGAAATCATTGACATCCTGCAAATTTCTTTGAATTCCCAAGCTAGACTTGAAGCTGCTACTGCAGTGATTGGTTTCATCATCCAGCCTGTGAAGTGGTGGTGGCTGGATTGAAGGAACCAAAGTGTCACAGAGGCAGGTGAGAACTTGCATTTGTTTGGGACTGAAGTTGTGATGCAGAGGTGGATTCCATGTGCTCAGTGATGGATGGCCTGTTCTGAACTGCTTGCTCTCCTCTGAACGCCTGCTGTGCTGCTGCTGTTGTTGTTGTCTCTCGGAAGAAGAATCATGCTCAAGTCCATTGCAAGAAGAAGTCATGTCTGAAATTTTTGCTTCTTGCAAAGATGAATTTGAGAAACCTCAAAATCAAACTTGGCAAAAACTAGAAACCTTGAAACCACCCAAACAAAAAAAGCATGACTGAAGCAGAGTTAGTAAGCATCCCAGTTACAAAAATCAGCAAGGAAAGGAACAAGCTCCTAACAACAAAAAACAACAACTACCCACAACAAAAATCTAGAGCCTTTTCAACTGGGCCTCAAAACCTTGAGCTGCAAAGAAGCATTCAAGATCACCCACACCAGAAAACAAGGAACTTGTAGCAATCTTCTTTTGCAAAAAACACAACCTTCAGAAAGCTGTGCTTCAGAGGATCTGATACTGGAACCAAGAGTTCTCCTCCTCCTCCTGCTGCTGCTGCTGAATGAAAGGACCCAGTACTATATCTCTAACTAAGACCATGTGGCAACAGTGGTCACAGGATTGTGGAGAAACTGATTCTTCACGTCTTCTTCTTCTTCTTCTTCTTGTGCCGCCAGGCTTCCTTCTGCCACCGTTTCTTTCTTCCTGTAGCAGATTTCTGTCATCACTAGTGCCGTCTGAACATGGGTTTTTCCTTTTTTCTTTGTAGCTTGGGTTTTGCTCTTGCCTGTTTTTATTATTGTTTCCCTTTTTTCTGCAATTTTGATCCTCCTCCTCTTCCAGTTTTTGCAAAAGAAAAAACCCATTTTGTCCTCCTCCTCTTCCAGTTTTTTTGCAAAAGAAAAAAACACATTTTGTATTCTCCTCCTCTTCCAGTTTTTGCAAAAAGAAAAAAACCCATTTTGATCCTCCTCCTCCTCTTCCAGTTTTTGCAAAAGAAAAAACCCATTTGCTCCTCTGCCAAAAAACCAAAAGAAAAACCCAATTTCCTCTTCATCCAGTTTTTGCAAAAAGAGAAGCCAACTTCTTGTGGTTTTTGCAAAGCTAGTTTAGTTCTTACAAAATCAATCAAGCACTAAACAAAAGAAAGTCTTTCTGTTTTTTTGTTCTTTTTTTTCTTCTTCTAGAACATCATTTCACAATTGGGTTTTCTCTCTTTGGGTTTTGCAGGCTGCTACAACATGAATCCAAACACCACATGGAGAACAAGGCCACATTTTGCAATTGAATTTTCTCCAATGTGGTTTATGCAAGGATGCTTAAAAAATCAATCCCAAAACTAAACAAAAAGAAAGCCCTTTTTTTTCTTGTGCAATTTGTGTTTTGTTCTTTATCACATAGCCTATCATCATCTTAAAATAAGAAAAACAACAAAATGCATTATCATGTAACTTTCATGTCATGACTGAAGAAAACAGAATGAGCTTTTTAAATTAACAACGTGACATTTGAGTTATCTCTAAAGTCACCTTGTCTTCACCCTCGCTTTCACCACCTACCCCTCTTTCAGCGGTATCCACAAAGCAAGGAAATTTTTATTAAATCTCAGTATGAAATGCTGAAATCCACAAGGTTCGAGAGTAATTACACCTAGTAGTTGTAGAGGTAGGAGCAGTGAAAATGTATGTAGCAGCAGTGGAGGGGCTCAGGGAGAAGGAAAGACAGGATGAAACTCAGTTGACCACCAAAATTGGTGGTCGAAAAACTAGTTTGGGTCCCAGGTATTTCGTTTTGTAAAATTTTCATTCCCAGTTTACTCATTTGATGCCCTCTTATGCCAAAACTGGCCGCTCTCGGCCCCTAATCGCCTAACTTTACAGATAACTATTGTGATAAGGTTTTTTTTTTTCAATATTGTCAAGTAGGTGGACTTGCAATCATGCAAAGGAGGATTGAGTCAAACTTGGCTAGAGGTCAGTCAGATGGGAAAGAAGAATTTTTTTAGAATCTTGATTTGTTTTGGCAACCTCCAGGAACTCATTGTCTAAATATGGCAACTTCTGACTTTTCTTCTTAGAAATATAGTGACTTTTGTGCTTCTTCTTTTTTGGTGCAAAAGAAACCATTTGTACATTTTGCAGGAAATTTAGATATTTATTTATTTATTTATTTATTTATGTTGTCACAATGCCAAATTTTGCCCCCCAAAAAAACACTGAATCTGATGTTATTCTCAAACCTGAAAATTTGCACACAAGTACAATAATCAAATAATGAAGAAAGGACTTCTTTTGCAATCAGGTTTTGCATGCTGATAACAGAATCAATCCAACAATGGACAAAAAGAAATTCTCATAGCTTATTCTTAAAACTCTTTGTGATCTTTGTATCATCAGGCAACACACATTCCGTAAGAACCAATGCTATCTATCAGATAGATATCTTTGTTGGGTTTTTCCAACACAATGATCACACCCACGTGATAGTGCCAAAAATTTGTTCAAAGTATTCAATTGTTAGCCTTTTTATTGCTTTTCAAAAGCAATCCTGAAAATTGCACAAAAGTGCCCAAATTTGTTCAAAGTATCAGAGTTATCCAAAAGTCACACGATTAGGGGGCAAGAACGGCCAGTTTCAGCATAATAGGGCATCAAATGTGTAATTGGGAATGAAAATTTTACAAAACAAAACAACTGGGACTCAAACTAGTTTTTTCACCAATTTTGGTAGTAAACTGAGTTTCACTGCTCCTACCTGTACAACGACTATAATTACTCTCGAACCACCTTGTGCATTAAATGCCGAGTTTCAGAATTTCATACTGAGATTCAATAAAATTTTCTTCCTTTGCGGTTACCACTGATAGAGGGGATAGGAGTTGAAAGAGAGGGTGAAGACAGGGTAACTCTACTACGGTTACCTCTATTCAATTGTTCAATTATTCGCCCTTTAGGCCACTCTATTTCAACAACAATCTCAAACCCCCCACACAAAACATGCAAGAAATCGTTCAAAGTACATATTCAACCTTTTTATCCTTTTTCCTGCTTTTCAACAAACCCCCATCCTCCCCTGCAACCCACACACAACAACTTCCACAAGCACATTCTTAAGGACACAATATATGGATAAATCCTGCAAGCACTAACTAAAGAGTAGCAATGAATTAATTATATGCACCTGAATCTCTGAAGCAAAAGTCCAAATGCTGCTCGTCAGTGACACCCAGTGGGATTGGGGAAACTATTTGTCATTGCTCCTGTTTTAGTGCTTGCCCATAAGGATATGGGTGTGCATTGAATTTGTCAATGACAAATTCTAACATTGTGAAGCTTTTGCATTCCATAAAAAAACTATTCATTTTGAAATTTGTACAGTTTATAAAATAAAAATAAAAATTTAAAACATGTTCTCACACAACTCCTAGCACTTCAAGAATTGCAGAATTCAATGTAAGATTTCAACAACCCAACATAAGTTATGGATGATGGGCTTCACCAACTCACCAATAGAGAGCTGTTGTACAACAACAAGTGCCATTCACAACTGACACATCCTTGATCTGCTAAGTAAATGCATATCTTTGCAATCAGAGACGGTGGGGGTGTTCTTTCTGGTATCACATCATCTCCATGTGAAAGTCACACACACACACAACACAAAATACAAAAACTTTCAAAACACATACATACCCATTAACTCACAATGGCCAATTTCTCTCAAAATATTTAATAGTTTCAATAAAAAAAGGGGTGGTTATGAAAGTGCAAATGAAAATGTAAGGGGAAAAAAATAAAATGGTTTGAGTGAATTCTCAAGCTTGATTTTTAATAATCAATAAGCAAAGAAAGAACTCTCATTGATGAGTGCTCCCACTTCGATCTATTTTGTGACTTGTGGGTTTTCTGGCAAGAAGTGTGTGTGTGTGTGCGTTTCAAGTTCATGATTGTTCATCCAATTTTGAGGGGCAATTGTCATGTTGAGGACCAGGTAAGGTCACTTTACAGTACATTTCTTGAGCACAAATTGTGTGTGTGTGTGTGTGGGTGTGTGTGTGTATAGAAGTCGTCTTAGGTACACAAAGAGTAAAGTTGTAAGCTTGGCTATGGCCGAACAACTTTTGCATTGTATTTGCTTTAATCATACACCCGAATTAGTTCTTGGCTTTAGAACATCTCTTCTGGTAGCAGGATAACAACCTCTTCATAACAATTTTGGATGAAGTACAATCATTGAATTTGAACTTTTTAAACATGCACAAAATACAAGCTCTTCTAAGCAAAGTGCATACATATGATTGTCCTTCCATTTGCTCATTTATTTATTAAGGAAGGTTAGTTGGTTGGCTGTTTGTTTTTTTTATCACTTAATCCTTAAGTTGATCAAAATTGTCAAACCCAAAAAAGGAATCATTTGTCACAAATGCCCTTAAAAAGCCACATATAAGATGTCAAAATATTGTGCATGTCTAAAATTCACATAAAACATTGAAATGTTGTGCATTTGATACGTTCAAAAGCCCTCGATGAGTAGGGATGCATGAAAGTAATTTCATCATGTTTCAAGTTTAGACCTATGGTGCAAGAGTTATTGAATATTGAAAAATATTTTCATTGGAAATCTTCTTAAATAAAAACTAGAAATTTTAAATAAGTTTGGGGCACACTTTGATATTGTTGAGAAAGCTCTTGGTAAATAGTAGGATTAATGGAAGCAAGCAAAAGCTTTAAGGTGGATGCATCTACCTACCTAGTGTTTTACTTATTTACTTACCCATTTATATAACTAGTTATTAATCTTGTGCAAGTATGTTGTTTTTTTATGTATCCTTGGGTAAGGATATATGTATTCTTTCAATTTACATGTAAGAGTACATTAGCACTCCAAAGTTCCATTAAGTTAAAGTCTAGGTGTACAAACATTCTTAATGAAACACATATTAGAGTATATTGACCAAGATAAGTTATAAGAAAAAAAAAATGTATATATATGATTAAGAAAATAAATTAAAATAAATTATATTATCCTATACATATTCGAAGGATATCCAAATAAAAGACATATTTGCACCCTGAGTAGTTATTAATGTTATGTGGTTCTTTAAATCTGATGTTGGTTATTTGCTAGTTCTTAAATCGGGTATATATATATACACATGATCATGGGTTTTCTCTTCATGAAATGTTCGCCCCAATCAAAACTAGCATGTGTGAAAATGGAAAAACTTGCCTTCACCTCTAAAAATTGGCGACTATTGAAATTGAAAAACTCGCCTTCACCAACAAACCAACACCAAAATCTAACGAGGTTCTTTGAGAGAAAACCAAACTCATGTGGAATTTAAAAATCGGGTTTTTTTTTTTTAATTTCCTTTTCAATTGTTTCTATTTTGTTATTTAGTCATGTCTATTTTATTATTTGGTTGTCTCTCTTTTCTTTTTCCTAGAACTTAAAAGCTTTGGGAGTTGTTTATACATATGCAAGTGATTGTCACCATCATTTTTTTTTATTACCACAATTTGATTTTGTTTTGAAGACAATCACAAAACTTTATGTTGTTATCACGCGCTCTTCCTTGCTACAACTATGGCACCTTCTTCATGAGCAAATAAATGCTAGTGCTAGCATGCCTAACTTTAATGTAAGTTGCATCATTGTTAAGCGTAGAACATGTTATAAAAGTAGTAGCAATGTCATGAACAGCCTAGAACAAAAGATTGAACTTAATGTCGACAATTTTGTAAAACAAGAGGTGCTACTAAAGACAATGAAAAAACAAAATTAACTTGACAAAAAGCCTCACCAATTTAGACTTTGCATGCTTGAACATTTTGAAAGATAAACAACAAAGAAAATGTCGATTTTAACCAAAAGTCAGGTTTATGCGATGCATTGTTTGCCAGAGTGAAATAATGGGTGCCCAGATTCTGACCTTGTGCACATGATGTCACAAATATCCCAAGACCCCACTGAATTGAATCTTTTTATTCAATAAATTCATATTCAATAAATTTTATAATAAATTCAATTTAAATTTATTATTTCATGTTGAACACGAGATAATTCAAAAATATCAATAAATAAATATTCATAGCTGTTCTGATTGTACCCACCTGGGTAGTTTTTTTTGTTTTTTTTTTTTTTTTTCCAAAACAAAAAAAAAAAGCCCTGCATAAATCCTTTGGTTTTACTGAAAGTGTTGGGAAATAATTCCCTTTTTTTTTTGTTGTTGTTTTTTTTAAGTTTTTTTTTTTTT
>Ga0116231_10012553_pt1 | contig 12383 bp, 13 predicted proteins | sample S1TSphgellanicum_2_FD_89695 | JGI IMG/M metagenome (GOLD analysis project Ga0116231, IMG submission 89695) | Host-associated microbial communities from peat moss isolated from Minnesota, USA - S1T2_Fd - Sphagnum magellanicum MG | ecosystem: Host-associated > Plants > Peat moss > Unclassified... | reverse complement strand
TCTGCTGGAAGGTGCGCCGGCCCCGGTGCAGGAGGCCCTGGCGTCAATTTTGATATCCAAGCTGTTCAAACGCCAGCCCGACACGGATTGGATGGCGCGTTACCGGCGATATCTGAACCGGGCCGACATGCGCCGCGATTTGACGCAACTGAAGCGCGAACGCGGACGGAAAAATTATCGCGATGCCAAAGGCACGACATACGATTTATGCCAGCTATTTGAGGATTTGAATCGCGAGCACTTTGGCGGCTTAATGGCGCGGCCGGAACTGGGCTGGAGCCTGCGGAGTTCTAGAACCACGCTGGGTCATTATGATCCTTGCCATCATGTTATTGTCTTGAGCTCGATTTTGGATCAGCCTGAGGCGCCGCTGACAGCCGTTCTTTATGTGCTCTTCCACGAAATGCTTCACCTGCGCTATCCCACCGAACACCGCGGTGCCCGGCGCTGCGTTCATACACCGGAATTCAAGAAAGCAGAGAAGGAATTTCCAGATTACAAAGAAGGGAAAAGGCTGCTGCGGGAGTTTCTGAGCTAAACAGCGCCTTTAATTGACCAGCAATTCCTTGGCTGGAGCGCACAAAGCAATTTTGCTGATTTCTTCTATCTGCCCCAGAATGTTTCCGATGGAGACCGAAGTCGCGCCCAGGCGGCAGAGCAGATAATTGAATTCAATCTGCATGGTGGACGCCCAGAAATGAAAGCGCAGAGAGAGAAGCTGGGCAAACAGCGTCGACTGGTCTTCCTTGCTTTGCGAAACCACGAAGCTGGCTAGCGTATGGAGGCGATTATAATCGACTACCAGACGATTGAGGTACTCCCGAAAGATCCGAAGCCGGTCGCGCCGCAGTTTGCGGTAGAGCGAAGGATCAAAACCAGGCTGGCGGGAAAGAAATTGAAAATCTTCTTCATGAAGCAGACCACGCATCGGACGATAGGTTGAAACATCGAAGTTCTCAAACCACTCAACCGTGAGTTCAGAAGGCCTGGATGGTCTCAGGAGCCGAATCAACACCGGCACCAGGAATGCAAGAACAGGGAAAAGTATGAGCACAGGCGCAAGGGCCAGCTCGGATGGCACGTGAATATCTCCGTTAAAGACTACGGTACAACAATACTAGGACCATTTCAAGCAACTCGTGTGAATCATGGTGTGAAAACTTTCAGACAAGTGGTAACTTGTTGAAAACAAATGCATCATGCCTGCTCACGTGAGCGCAGGAGGGCGGCGTTCATCGCTTCCAACTGTCTCACCAAACGTTCTTTAGGTACTGATTGCCATTCTCGTCCCAGGGTTACTTCGGCCCGTTCGCCAGCCGAGTTGACACTGGCAATCCAGTAGAGCAAACACAGCATGCCCACTAAGGCGGGCACGCCACTGACCAGGGGCAGACCGCGGAATTCCGGAACGTAGGTGAGAAACAGGAAATACGCCACATTCAGAAAGAGCAGGACGCAAAAACCCATGCTGAAAGCCGCGAGATTGCGCGGAACGCGAATCGGGAAGCGCAAGACGAATGCCAGGATGGACAAAATAACCAGGAGTTCGGCCAGCGTAAACACCAGAGTGGAGATGTTGGTGTATACGGCAAGTTGTGTCAGGAAATCCGGTTTCTGCGAAAGGTTGTATGCGGAGTATCCGTGCCGGGCCGTCAGGAAAGCCGAAAGCGAAATCCAGATCAGAAAGACGATATTCAAGAACCAGAGAGAAAAACGCAAAATGCCCGGCAATTGCTTAAGTATCGAAATCAGAAGAGCATATACGGCCCAAATTGTGGTTGACCAGCTAATAAGGGCCGTCGCGGAAAAGAAAATCCTGTAGTCAAAAGGCTGATAATGACGAAAAGGAAGATAAGTCAGAGAAAGAAGACATTCGGAAAACACATAAACAAAGAGCGGAAAGTAGTTAAAGTGCAGTTTTAGCTGGACAAGGCGTATTAGTAATATGGACGCAAGGACCACATCCACAACCTGACTTTTGGAGATCCAACTCATATTTGCACTTTGCGGAAATAAATAGATTATATTTCCCCTACTACAACAAGGATCTTAGGGCAATTAAGCCTGTTAAGCAACTGAAAGTGCTGAATGAGTTGTTGTGAAGGCTGAACGGTTCAGGCGGATCGCCGGAATACCGCCTTACTTCACCAGATGCGCGATCATCGTGAGCGGGGGCCAGGCACCGCTCTCCGGGTTCACAACAACCGGAACGGCGGCAAACAAAGAGGAAGAGGCGAGGCTCAGAACGGCAAAGGCAAAAATTAGCTTTTTCATATGATCGGGTACTCTTTTTTCTTGAGAATTTGAGTTCGTGCGAAGCACTTAACTCATGACCCGACGATAGCTAAGCAGGTGAATTTAGAACACGAGGAAACCCCAGGTTTTCCATCAACGGAACGTACCCCGTCCCAGTGGTACTAGTGAAGCGCTTGTTTCGTGTCCGACGTAGTGTGTAATATCAGAGTTGATTAAAAATGTTCTCGGCCTCTCACAATCCGGCTGAAGTAGAGGGTTCCGAAGCGTTATGGATTCGCGACCTGACACTGATTGAGACGTCCTATGGACGGCTCGTCTATGTCTCGGGATTGAGGAATCCTGATACTGGGCGGTATGAACATTTTGGTTTCAATGGTTCTCCTAGCAATTTAGTGGCCAGCCGAACCCTAAAAAAAATTCACGAAATTATCTTCAGAGAGTGGGTAGGATTCAGCCTGGAGAGGAAAAAGGCCGATATCGAACTGTATATCTCTGGAATTGGGGATGTCGAGCGAAGTGAATTAATCGATGCCTGGCTCCGGTTGACACCCTACAAGAATTTAGTCCCTGCGTCAATACCCGGTCCGGAGAGGCACAAGCATGTCTCTGATTTTGAAGCGATTTTAGGTCTTATGAAGAACGTTTACGGCGTGGCTTCACCCGATCTAGACGCATAGCGACACCCACCACCTGTCCTAATACTTCAGCTTCGCCAGGGAACCGGAAAACTTCGGCCGCCACGGGTGCCGAGGAGTGCGGCTGAACAATCAAAGCTCCGCCCCGTTCCGTACACCATCCAAAACGATAGCCGTCGTGGAGAAGCAAAAAATAGATCGGTCTGGAAAAGTCATTATCCCATCCGCTATTAGCGATTCTCTTTTTTGTCTCATCTATCTGGACAAACGCTCCGGGAGGTATCAGCGGGTACATGGACCAGTCATCAGTGCCCACAATGGCGTAGCGATAGTGAGCCAAATCCAGGGTCTCCAGGAATTGAATGGGAACCCGCCCCCATTCCTGTAATTGATGGCTCAAAAAGGTAGTGTGGCGCGGCTCACTCAAAGCCGGAAGATGCGCGGGTATGGGGATGGAACGGTCCTTTGGGACGGCCACGTCGATGGAACGCGTCACGTGGAGCTGAATATCGGCGATATCGGCGGCTATGTGGTCTAGAGAGATCCCGTATATTGCGAGCAGAGCGCTGTAATCGAGCCCATAGATGACGGCCAGCGAGAATAGCCGGTATACAGACGGGACCGTTCCCTTGTTTTCAATATCCGCAAGCCGGCTGAGTCCAATGGCGAATTCAGAATTCTTGTGGCGCGTTGCAATTCGCTGGCTGGCCTCCTCGACGTCTCTGTACTTCAAACTGAGCCGCTCACGAACTTGACGAAGATTTCTTCCAGGCTGGAGAATCATGAAGTTCAAAAGGAAACTTAAGTTGCAAGTGCTTGCAAGGGATTATCCTAATCCGAGACAAGCCGTTCTAAAATTGCCGTTGTGTTCTGATTTCGGAACAGAATAATCGAGTTTACCATCGCTGTCATTCTTTAGTTCTGTAAGCTTTAGTTCTGTAAGATAACACGGCGCACGATCTCCAGCGTAGTTTACCCCGGCTGACAGGCTGATACCATGCTTGGCATAAAGCAAATGGAAGTGAGCAAGCCTATCAAGAATCACAAAACCGCTGTCGCCGGATTTCAGGGTGAACCGGGGGCTTTTAGTCAGTCGGCCGCAAGGAAACTGCTGGGTGAATCCGTTCAGACCCAGCCGTTCTCGTCATTCCGCGATGTCTTTGACGCTCTGCGATCCAACCGCATCACTCATGCGGTGATTCCCATTGAAAACACCCTGCATGGAAGCGTTTTGGAAAACTACGACCACATTCTTGAATACGGCTTTCCTATCTGCGGAGAGACAAGCATACGAATTGCTCATCAGCTCATCGCGATGCCCGATGTTTCGTTTCGCGACGTAAGGCTGGTGTATTCGCATCCCGTGGCATTGAGCCAATGCCGGATTTTCTTTCAGAAGAATCCGGGAATCAAAGCGACAACGTTTTACGACACGGCTGGGAGCGTCAAAATGCTCAGCGAGGAACGTCCCGGAAACGCGGCAGCTATTGCGTCAAGCGACGCCGCCGAAATCTATTCGGGCCGCATACTGAAACGGAATATTGAGGATAATAGACAGAATTTTACGCGATTTTTTCTGTTGACGAAACAAAAAAGTACAGTAGTTTCCCCTTCCGCCAAATCGAAGGTCTCCCTCACGTTTACGGCGGCAAACACACCCGGATCTCTTTTCCGGGCAATGGCGTGCCTGGCTTTGCGCGATTTGAATATCATCAAAATCGAGTCCAGGCCGCTGGTGGGCAAGCCTTGGGAATATCGCTTCTATGTAGACTTTTTCGGATCCATGAAAGATACCGCCGTGCAGAACGCTTTGGCGAATCTTTCCGAAATGACACAAGCGTGCCATGTGTTAGGAAATTATCAGCCTACGCCGTAGAGCGGCCGTGCGGCTTCAAGATACTAGATATCGTAATAGAGTGCGAATTCGTACGGATGCGGCCGCAACCGGACAGCCTCCGCCTCCGCTTTCCTCTTGTAGGTCACGAAGGTCTCTATTAATTCTTCGGAAAAGACATCGCCTTTTGTCAAGAAGGAGTGATCTTCCTCCAGACACGTCAGTGCCTCGTCCAGCGACGAGGGCATTGAGGGAACCCTTTTCAGTTCTTCGGGCGACAGATCATAAATGTCCTTGTCCAGAGGCTCACCCGGATCAAGGCGATTTATGATACCGTCCAAACCAGCCATCATCATAGCAGCAAAGCCCAGGTAAGAGTTGCAGGCGGGATCCGGAGGACGAAATTCCACGCGCTTGCTCTTGGGGCTGTTGGAATACATGGGTATGCGGACAGCCGCGGAGCGATTACGGCGCGAGTAGGCCAGATTGACGGGCGCTTCGTAGCCGGGCACCAGCCGTTTGTAGCTGTTCGTTGTGGGGGCGATGATGGCGGAAAGGGAGCGGGCATGGCGCAGCAGCCCGCCTATATACCAGAGAGCCATTTGGCTGAGCCCGGCATAACTGTCGCCGGCAAATAACGGCTTGCCGCCCGACCACAGGCTTTGGTGAGTGTGCATTCCGCTGCCGTTATCGCCGAAGATGGGTTTCGGCATGAACGTCACGCTTTTGCCGTATTGATAGGCGACGTTGCGGACAATGTACTTGTACAGCATCATGTCGTCGGCCGATTTCACCAGCGTGTCGTAGCGCTGATCAATTTCGCACTGACCGCCGGACGCCACTTCGTGATGATGGCATTCAATGTTCAAGCCACATTCGATCATCGTGGAGACCATTTCGCTGCGCAGATCCTGGTAATGGTCGGTGGGCGGAACGGGGAAATAGCCTTCCTTGTAGCGCGGCCGGTAGCCCAGATTGTTGTGCTCGCGTCCGGAATTCCAGCGGCCTTCTTCGGCATCGATGAAGTAAAAGCCGCTATTGGGAGTCTGGTCGAATCGGACGTTGTCGAAGATGAAGAATTCGGCTTCCGCGCCGAAATAAGCAGTGTCGGCAATGCCGCTGTTGCGCAGATGCAGTTCCGCTTTGCGGGCAATCCAGCGCGGATCGCGGTCATAATGCTGGCGCGTGATGGGATCGATGATGTCGCCGATCATGACCACCGTGCGGGTTTCGGCAAACGGATCGAGAAACGCGGTGGAAGGGTCGGGGATGAGCAGCATATCGCTCTCATTAATGGCGGCCCAGCCGCGGATGCTGGAACCGTCGATGCCGAAGCCGTCTTCGAACGAATTGTCGTCCAGCATCGAAATGGGGTAGGAGATGTGCTGGTTCAGGCCGGGCAGATCAGTAAAGCGGATGTCAATTTGGCGGGCGTCTTCTTTTTTGGCGAATTCCAAAACTTCTTGAGCGGTCATGGCTTTTTGGTTTGGGTTTTCCTGTCAACCGAATCATAGCGTAGACATCAGTGTTGGACACTGGGAGAAATGGCTCCCCGAATGGATAGCGGACAGTTGGCGTTCTCGCTGGAACCGGAACGAAGAGTGTTCCGGGTGAGCGAGTTAAACGCGGCCGTGCAGCGGCGGTTTGAAGAGGAGTTTTCGGGCATCTGGGTGGCGGGCGAAATCTCGGGCTGCAAGCTGGCGGCCAGCGGCCATTATTATTTTTCGTTGAAGGATGAACGCAGCCAACTGCGCTGCGCCTTATTCAAAGGCTCGGTGCGCTTTGTCAGGTTCAAACCGGTGGATGGGCTGGCGGTGATTGCCCGCGGCAAGCTGGAAGTCTATGAGGCGCGCGGCGAGTATCAGCTCATCGTGGAGTCAATGGAGCCGCAGGGCGCGGGTGCGCTGCAACTGGCGTTTGAGCAGTTGAAGAAGCGGCTGGCGCTGGAGGGTTTGTTTGATGCGGCGCGTAAGCGCGCGCTGCCGCGCTTTCCGAAGCGGATTGGCATTGTGACGTCTCCGGCAGGCGCGGTGATTCGGGACATTCTGCATGTGTTGGAACGGCGCTTTCCCGGATTGCATTTGCGGCTGTTTCCGGCGCAGGTGCAGGGCGATGGAAGCGTGGAGCAGGTTTGCGCGGGCCTGAGTTATTTCAGCAAGAGCGGCTGGGCGGACGTGGTGATTCTGGCGCGCGGCGGCGGGTCGCTGGAAGATTTGTGGACGTTTAACGAGGAAGCGGTGGCGCGCGCGATTGCGGCTTCGGCGGTGCCGGTGATTTCCGCGATTGGGCATGAGACGGATTTCACGATTGCCGATTTTGTGGCGGACCAGCGGGCGCCGACGCCATCGGCTGCGGCTGAGATTGTGATTTGCACGCGCGAGAGTTTGCTGGACCAGATTGCGGCAGTCCGGGAGCGAGCTTTGCGGTGTTTGCAGTACCGGCTGCTGGATTGCAAACAGCGATTACAGGATCGCGGGACCGAGCGCGCGGAGGCGTTGATGCACCGGGCGATTACAAAACGGGCGCAGCGGGTGGATGATCTGGAGTTTGAACTGCGGCAGATGGGGCGGGAGTGCTTGATTGCGTCAGGGAGGCGGTTAGAAGACCTGCGGCGGCGCTTGCAGGCTACGGATTTGCGATTGAAGTTTGCCCGGGACCGGCGGGAGATGGAAGTGTTGCGCGGGCGTTTGGACAAGGCGCTGGAACTGGCGATGAGGCGGGCGGGACGGCGACTGGAGGATTGTGAGCTGCATTTGCGCCAGTTGAGTCCGCTGAGTGTTTTGTCGCGCGGGTATTCGATTGTGGAGAATGAGGCGGGGCGGGTTTTGCGGTCGGCGGCGGAGGCGGTGGACGGGGAGGAGTTGCGGGTGAGGCTGCATGAGGGGGGGCTGGAGGTTAAAGTGACTCGGACGACACTTTGATTATTTGAACGATTTGCCGCAACGTTCGGCTAAAAGGATACGAGATTTCTTTCGGGAAGTGGAATCGCGCACTTGAGAGCGATCTTGGTGGCCAAACTCTTAAAGTCACGAAAGCAATCCCGGACGGCTTCGACATGAGCGCCAATGGCACCGTCCGCTGGCTTCAAGAAAAACATCGGCTTATGCGCTTCCATTGCTAAAGGCATGAGGCTGCGATAGTGTTTCAGAGTGGCAAGACATTCAGGGTCACTGTCAACATCGTCGCTCTGGGCAGCAGGTTCGTTCAGGACCGAGGATCGATATTCACTCGGAATCTTCTCCATCCAGCGTCGATAGGCCTTGACGGGCCGGTCGGACCTGATGGCATGCTGGAGGACGATGTAGCCTGCAGGTTCCATCTCGCCGCTGGGTAGCGGCAAGCCGGGATCTGGACTCTTGGCTTTCAAGTCCTGCCAAGACTGACGCCAGGTTCGTAACTGAGGACCAAGATTTCGCAAGCCCTGCAGCGAGAACAGATCGGATGCTATCGGTATCGCCACATAGTCCGAGGCAATTAGCGCGGCCCTGTTGATGGCCCCGAGATTGGGTCCAACGTCTATCAGAACCAGCTCCGCTTCCAGGCTTTCTGAAGCTATAAGAGACGCCCGGAAGAATGCCGTCATTATTCGAAAGGCCGCCTCGTCCCGGTTGTGGCAGAGCGGCCAAGCTTGTGAGAGCTTATCTTCAAAGTAAGACAAACCAAGATCGCCAGGAAGCAAATGCAAGCGATCGGTAATTGTCTCGGTATAAGGATCCCGAATGTCGCCAGTCCCTCGAAGTATCGGTTCGACAACCCCCTGAATTGTAAGAGGATGCTTGCCTATAGGCCAGATTTCCTCCAAACGATCTTCATTCAGGAACATAGTGGTCAAATTTGCCTGCGGATCCAGGTCCGCCGCCACAACTCTTAAACCAAGCTCGGAGAACATCCAGGCAAGGTGATAAACCAGCGATGTTTTTCCCACACCACCTTTGTTGTTAAAAAAGGCGATGCTGGTCAAAGAGTCCTCCACAAAGTGACGCGAACAAATCCATGGTCAAAATGAAACTCAGCGGGCCTGTTTCCATTCTTCTTAAGCGCATCGTTCGCCCGCACAACTCCCCGCCCAAACCTGTTCACGAAGCCCAATGTCTTAAGTGCCTCGGCAAGGATGGGATTCCTATAACTGTTTTGAGTGGGAAAGTTTTCAGGCGAGGCTTCCCCATAAAGAGCACCTGGGCTCTGGATTTCAATTCGATCCGCGAACCAGTAAAAACGAATAGGAGCTGTCGATTCGTATGAACGGTGCAAAACGGCGTTCATCAATAATTCGCGGAGCGCTTCGCCAGGGTAGTCGAAACTCGTTCGTTCCTTGAGCAACGACTCCTGAGTTGGACGTTGTTGTGATTGGACCTCGATTAACGATTCGACGTCTCGCAAGAGCGTTAGCATGTCACCCGACAGATTACGTTCGGAAACGACATCCGCGCTTAGCGAATTTCCATCAAAGCGAACAAACTGAATGAACGCTCCGGGCATCCACTCCAGCGGATTTTTGCCGAACAGCAGAATCCCGGCATTCGTCGGATATTTCCGCTTCGAATCGAAGAATCTGAGAGATGCTAACTGGTCTCCGGCATCCCTATGATTCGCCTCTAAAATTTCCGGCGCTATCGCCTGTCCTAGATAGTTCAGCCGAAACAGCTCCAACGACAGATCGCTCAAGTTACTATCAAGGCAGGGAAGCGCGTCGAAAGTGCGCGCATGAGCAATTCGCTTTTCGGTAAGCAATCGCTCTTCTTGTTCATTCGCGATGCCGCGGCGAGGCCCGACACGAATCCATACTTGGCCTTTATAACGAACGGGCGGCAAGTCTGAAGGAAATACTTCGACTACGGCCACCTGGCCTGTTTGAAAATCGAATTTTGCCACGTTAATCGCGGGCAAGGGCTGAATATTACCGTCCGACCGCAGCGCCGCTAAATTCAGCAAGAGGGCGTCTGTAACTGATAGACCTGACAATGCACCATCATTCATGACGCCAACCAAAAGGTATCCAGGCTTTTTATTACCGCTCAGATCGTTTGCAAACGCCGTAATCGCCTTTGCGAATTTGTCGGTGTCGTTTGTGGAAACAGTGCGCTCTATCCGGTCCGATTCGAGGTCGCGCAATAGCTGTTCAAGCTCTTCAATTGAAATCACGTATTTGCCAACATCATTTTCCCACTCTTGGACACTTGCCTCATCTTAACGATTATCAGGACTAGACTTCTCGGGTCGGTTCGTCATTGAGGAAGCGGCCGATGGCTTGGTCGTAAATAAAAACGCCGATCAGCCCACCCACTATAGGCCCAACTATGGGCACCCAGTATTGATTTGTGCCGTCGGTGAGGCCGTTGTTTTTGAAGCCGGCGACGACAGTCAGCAGGCGCGGGCCGAAGTCTCGCGCCGGGTTGATCGCGTAACCGTGCATTCCTCCGAAGGCCATGCCGATGGCCACGACCGATGCGCCGACTAGCAGCGGGGCGATGCGGCTGGAGGGCGCGGAATTGCGCGTGTCGGTGACGGCCATGATGCACAGCAGCAAGAGCGCGGTTCCGATGACCTGGTCCAGAAAGCCGGCTTGCGGCAGGTTCGGAAAGGCGGGGAACGTGGTAAAGACTCCGGCGGTGTGTTCGCGCAGCGGGTCCACTTTGTTGAAGGCCGGGAGGTAGTTCCAGAAGACCAGCGCCGCTCCGCAAAATCCGCCAGCCACCTGGGCCACGATGTAGGGAATTACCTTTTTCAAAGAGAATCCTCGGAAGGCAGCAACGGCGATGGTGACCGCTGGATTCAGATGGGCGCCGCTGATTTTGCCGGTCAGATAAACCGCCAGCGTGACGGCCAAGCCCCAGCAGAGAGTGATGTTGGTAAAGCCACCGTTGACCACTTCGCCGGGTATGTTTTTGCCAAAGAGCTGGACCATGGCGACGACGCCATCACCGAAAAGAATAATCAACATGGTGCCGAGAAATTCGGCAATAAGCTGCGCTGGCAGAGATGACACTGCGATAGCGTATCAAACACCCGAAATTTATACTGGGACGTGGAGAACAGGAATGACAAGCGCGCTATTTGCCTGCTAAGCGGCGGGCTGGATTCCAGCACCGTTCTGGCGATTGCGAAGCAACAGGGCTATGAATGCTTTTGCCTGGCGTTCGATTATGGCCAGCGGCATGTGATTGAAGTGGAATCGGCGCACAAGGTGGCGGCGCAGTTGGGCGCAAAGGAATTTCGCGTTGCGAAGATTGATTTGCGGGTGTTTGGCGGGTCGGCGTTAACGGCGGAGGTTGACGTTCCGAAGGACCGCGACGAAAGCGCGATGTCGGCGGGCATTCCCATTACGTATGTTCCGGCGCGCAACACCATTTTTCTGGCGTTTGCGCTGGCGTATGCGGAGGTCAGCCAGGCTTCGAACATTTTTATTGGCGTGAACGCGATTGATTATTCGGGCTATCCGGATTGCCGGCCGGAGTTTATTGAGGCGTTTGCGCGCATGGCGAATTTGGCCACCAAGGCGGGCGTGGAAGGAACGTCGAAGTTTCAAATTCATTCGCCCTTGATTGAAATGAGCAAGGCCGATATTGTGCGCAAGGCGATTGAACTGGGCGTGGATTTGAGCTTGACGCATAGCTGTTATGACCCGTCGGCCCATGGCGCGGCGTGCGGACAATGCGATTCGTGCGTTCTGCGCGCCAAGGGCTTTGCCGAAGCGGGCGCGGTTGACCCGGTGCGCGCGTGAAAATTTCAGAGATTTTTCATTCCATTCAAGGCGAAGGTTCGCTGGTGGGTGTGCCTTCGGTGTTTGTGCGGACCAGCGGGTGCAATTTGCGCTGCGTCTGGTGCGACACGCCTTACACGTCGTGGAATCCGGAAGGTGTGGAGATGGCGCTGTCGGAGATTGTTTCGGCGGTGGAAGCGTATCAATGCGGCCATGTTGTGCTGACGGGCGGCGAGCCGATGATTGCTCCGCAGACAGCGGCGTTAACAGAGCTTTTCCATGAGCGCGGCTGGCATATCACGATTGAAACGGCTGGCACGGTGCATCATGCGGTTCAGTGCGACCTGATGAGCATTAGCCCGAAGCTGGAAAATTCCACTCCGCATGAACGCGATGGCGGGCGCTGGGCCATTATGCATGAACGGCTTCGCTATCAGCCGGAAGTCTTGAAGAAGCTGACAGGCAATTATGAGTATCAACTGAAATTTGTGCTTTCGTCGCCGGGGGATTTGGGCGAAGTGCGCAAAATGCAGGAAGCGATTGGCGCGCCGGCGCACCGGGTTTTGCTGATGCCGGAAGGGGTGACGCGCGCCCTGATGGCGGAGCGCGGCGTTTGGCTGGCGGAGATTTGCAAACAGCATGGGTACCGGTTTAGTCCGCGCTTGCATATTGATATTTGGGGCGATAAGCGCGGGGTGTAGCTGAAATGGTCCGATACACTGGAGTTTGAGCACTTTTCGGGTAGGCTCGGTTGGGTATTTGAATCCTGTGCCGCTGGTGTGGGGGATGATGTATGGCCCGCAGCGGGATCAGGTGGAATTAAGCTTTTCCATTCCTTCGGTTTGTTCGCGGGATCTGGAACTGGGGCATATCGAAATCGGGCTGGTGCCGGTGGCGGAAATTGCGCGGCAGGGGCTGGAGATTGTGCCCGGAGTCGGCATCACCTGCTTTGGTCCGG
>Ga0116231_10012551_pt1 | contig 12386 bp, 11 predicted proteins | sample S1TSphgellanicum_2_FD_89695 | JGI IMG/M metagenome (GOLD analysis project Ga0116231, IMG submission 89695) | Host-associated microbial communities from peat moss isolated from Minnesota, USA - S1T2_Fd - Sphagnum magellanicum MG | ecosystem: Host-associated > Plants > Peat moss > Unclassified... | reverse complement strand
TTCTAAAAACTTCCTACATCCTTTAGTAACTTGCGTTAATTTAAGATCAAAGATATCAGCAATTTCCTTCGGACTCCGAGGAAATTTCTGTAATTTTGCTCCATAGAAAACACATGCAGCTATTAAACTCTCTCGATTAATACCACGTATAATTATATTCTTACCTTTATTTAAACCCGTCTCATGTTTTGTATCGCTCACATGTTTGTATAAAATCTTCGCATTATCTATAATCGCTTTAGTTATATTGTATTTTCTACATTTATTATCTATTTTCTGTAAAACCTCATACAAACTCCTCTCTTTATAAGGCATCTGGCTCCATTTTTGTAACATCTTAACTCTATTTGATCCCATACCACCAATTGATGTACCTAATGATGATTTCGGCAAAAAATGATTTGTGGGTGCTCCACATCTACCACCTTCTTTATCATCATCGTAAAAACTCCATTCAGGTCCTTTATCAAAATTATTATATTCAGTAACACCACAAGTTCTACATACAGTATACCCTTTTGTGGTATCCATAATGATATCATCAGACTTACATGATTCACAATTTAAAGATGTAGTTTTGGGTTTGATATTATTATCCGATATCTTATCAAATATTTCCCAATCAGCATCATCATCGATAGTATTAGTTTTAACTTTCGAAATTGTCCTTATAGATGTCATTTAAACAATTATTATTACGAATTATCTCTTTAAGTATCTTTATTTTTTAATATTTAATATTTCAAAATTTTAGCAATAATATGCTATCTCTTTAAGTATCTTTATTTTTTAATATTTAATATTTCAAAATTTTAGCAATAATATGCTATTTCTATAATATATTAATTTTATTTCATGCAGTTGATATTAAAAAATTGAACTTAAAACAACTTAAATATCCCTATATATTAACAATATTATAATCAAAATGGGTTCTGTTTTAAGTGCATCATCTTCTTACGCAGTTGATCCAGTCATGAATTCAATGATTTTTTTGCCTCCAAAAACAGATCCCAATCAAATTCTACATCTCAATAATTTTAAGAATACACAAATTTTAAGTACCATGACAGATAAGAATGAAGAGGTCTGGTTGTGTAAAATAACACCACCAGAATCCAATAAATGTGTAGTTTTTTCACATGGTAATTCGTGTGATATTTTGCAAATGTATAATAGTATGGAATCATTCTCACAAACATTCAATGTTTGTTGCATAATGTATGATTACATTGGTTATGGTCTCTCACGTGGATCACCAACGGAAGAAGGTTGTTACAGAAGTATGGAGGCTGTTATGCGATATGTGACATATGAACTTGGCATTAAGACCGATAACATTTACTTGATTGGTGAATCCCTTGGTACCGGAGTGGTCGTTGACTACATGTATAAGAATCAATGGACCGGACCAACCATTCTAGTTTCACCATATAAGAGTATCGCGAGAGTTGTTTTGGATAGCAGTTTGACATATCCATTTGATAAATTTATGTCATTGGACAAAATTAAAAATATTAAAGCACCCATTAAAATCATTCATGGTACTGCCGATAATGTTATCAATATCTCCCATGCTGTAAAACTATATGATAATCTTATTAACAAAAAATTTAAACCTTTGTGGATTACAGATGCAGGACATGGGATTTTTCATTTGTTCAGTAATCCATCAGTTATGGAACATTATCGGGAGGTATTGAATGAATAAATTATTTTATCTAAAATTTTGAAATATTTAATATTTAATAAATATTTTTATACTAAAAACAAAATAAATGACGCAAGAAAGTATACTAGATAACTATACATGTATTAACGATGATAATGTTAAAACATATATATCTGATTTGAGTATTTTAAATTATATAAACTTAATTAATAATGAAGTACATTATATTAACAAAGAATTCTGTACCACTATTTATAATTCTTTTAAAAAAGCATATAAGGAAGGCGAATTAAAATTTCCAGGTACATTAACAGTATGTAACTATGAAAATGATCTATATCTGATAGATGGCTATCATCGTCATTGGGCTATTAAAAAATTATGGAAGAACAATGACAATGAAAATGATATGTGTACCATTAAAATAGATGTTATTCCAGTGACATCATATAATGATATTATTGAAGAATATAAATTAATACATACTACTCAATATTGTTACATCAATGAAACTATAGAGCAAAGCACTAATGAAATAATTAAAATAATGAAAGATACCTATAAATCAGGGAAGAATAGCATTATTAAGACTAAAAGCGTTCGCCCTAGAATACCTTTTATTAGTGAGAATGATTTAGTGGATTCAATTAATGATACTAAATTTTTAAAATTATTAGATGTTGAAAAAATAAAAAATCTAATAGACCAAGTAAATAAGAAATATGAGAAAGAATTTAATGCTGATAACTATGATTTAAAAATACAGGATTCTACCAATGAATTCGGATGTTTCTTAGGAACAGATCCAGGATTAAATTGGGTAAAAATTATAGATAATGATGCTAGGAGAATAATTTTTGGTTAATTTATAGATTCCAATCAATCGGATTAATATTATGTTTCTCTAATAATTTATTTGTTTGACTAAATATCTTACTTCCCAAAAATCCTCCTTTAATATTTAATGGCGAAGGATGTCCCGCAGTAATTACCCCATGTTTTCCCGTATCAATTAAATCTACCTTTTTCTTCGCATCATTCCCTAATAAAATAAATACCGTATAATCTACATTATCCGATATATATTTAATTATAGCATCTGTAAATGGTTCCCAATATTTTAAATGTATACCGGAGTTTTTCTGCATTACAGTTAAAGCGGAATTAAGTAACAATATTTTTTCTTCTTTTGCCCATCTAGTTAAATTCCCATTTTCAGGCATCTTAAAAGTTTTTACATCATCCTTTAACTCCTTGAAGATATTCTTTAATGAAGGAGGTGAAGGTACACTATTTGGTACAGAAAATGATAATCCCATAGCTTGAGGAATATTAGACTTGGATATTCCAATATAGGGATCCATGCCAATTAAAATAACTTTAGTTTCAAATATATCGAAATAAGTAAATGCATTAAAAACTAAATTAGCTGGTGGGAGACACTGTAATTTTGGATATGCTTTTATATGCTTATCAATTATATCCAATAATATTTTAAAATATTCCTTTTTAAATTCTTCATCAAATAGGTTTAACCAAGATTTTTTTACCCCTTGACGGAAAATATCGATAGTATAATTATTGGTCATTTTAGTTTATTTTAATGATTTTGTTCCTAAATAATTTTTTTATCAATTATTTAAAGCTAAATATAGTATATAAATTACTAATGGAAATTGTTACAGTTTTAACTCGTTTAATTATTTTATTATATTTATGGATCAATTTTGGATATTATATAATCTTTTTCATCGCTGGTAAAGTTGGTTATGATTATGCAACTAACTATAAGCATGAAGAAATAGTTAAGTATGTCGATAATTATAAATATAATAATAAAACAGTTGCACTCTATATACTTGCGAAGGGATATATTTATTTTAAATATATAATGACTAAAGTGAAATATTATGTAGCGCTTATAGCAAAATATTTACTTCAATATAAATTAACAAATGATGTTTTAAATAAATTAGAAAATATAAATGGTCATTATTTGCAATACAAAAAAATATTAATAACTAAGTTTTTAAATGATACTGAAATTGGTAAGGAAATAAATGAAACTGAGAAGAAATTTCAAGATTTGAAGAATGATATTGATGATATAGAGAAGATAATGAAAATAATGGGTCCAATTATTAATACAGTTGAAAAGATAGATACAGGAGGAAATAAAATACATGTAGATATGGTGAAGGAATTGGATAAAATAAAGGAAGATTTTGATAAGTTATTTAAGAAATCAATATAATTTATGTGCTTTTAATATAATGGAGATAACAATGGATGATAGAAGAAGAAATTTAATTAGTTGTTTAACGATTTATCCAAATAATACATATAGAGTTTGTTATTATATTTCCAACCATTTAGCAAAAATAAAACTTGATAAATTGGATAAACAGCAGATATATGATTTAAAGATTTTTATGGCAAAAGCATATAATTTTGATCTATCTGATAATAAACATGATAAAAAATATATACATGCTGCTGTAATGTATAATATAAAAACGCCGATCTATAATTTTATATTAGATGGATTAGATTTTTTGCCTGAAAGTATAGTTTCGATATTAGAGGGAGTATCGATATTTTTATAAGTTTTTTATTACTATAAATAATAATAAAAAATTTACCCATAAGGTATTTTTATAATTATAAAAAATTGACAAAAAAAGATTTAAGTTTAAAAGATTTAAACATATGATTATATTATACGATACTCTATGGAAGTCACGAATAAAGAAATACTCCCATTGATCGACCTATTATTTGAGGAAAAGTATTGGTTCTACAAGCATCAATATGAATCGTTTCATCAGTTTATAGATGAAATTATTTATCGAGAATTGAAAGAGGGTTCTCATGTTTTTCATGAAGATTTTACGAAAGATAAAGTGTATAGGCATAAATTTATTTTTGACAATATTTCATTAAAGCCTGCTATTAATGATATTGATGATGAATTGATGTGGCCCGAAGACGCCAGAAAAAAGAATTTAACTTATTCATCCAAATTAGTTGCTACAGTACAGCAAGCAATTGAAATAGTTGATATTGCATCAGATGCAAGAGAAACTAAAAATATTGGAGAAGCACAAAAAGAGGTGCCATTAGCAAAGATACCGATAATGGTAAAATCAAAATTTTGTACTACAGTAATTAAAAAGGATGAACCAAATAGGGAATGTAGATTTGATCCTGGTGGATATTTTATAGTTAATGGTAGTGAAAAGGTGATAATGTCATTAGAACGTATTTGTGAAAATAAGTTATTTGTATTTACGAAAAAGGATCCAACATTTAAGAATAATATTCAATATTATAGTCAGGTAAACTCGAAATCAGACAATGTGAATAATAATATTCAGATGACGGTTGTGAAAATGAGAAAAGATGACTCAATGATTATCAGTATGGCTCAATTAATTGATATACCTATTTTTGTAATGTTTAGAGCTTTAGGTGTTGTTACAGATTATGATATTATTAAATATTGTGTATATGATATGAATGATATTGAGATGATTAATATTATAAAGAATTCATTAGAGTATGCGATATTTGATCCAACAAAACCACCAAGTGATATCAATCGTCCTATTAAAACACAGGATGATGCGATTACTTATTTGGTAAGTAAATTAAAACAGACTAAAAAATATATTGATACGGATAAAGATATTAGAAATGCACAAAGAAGGATGCATTTAATAAGAATATTAAAAAAGGATTTCTTGCCACATATGGGTGAAAATTTAGTGAATAAGGCTCATTATATGGGTTTGATGGTTCATAAATTATTGTCTGCCTTCCTAGGAAGGACTGATTCAGAAGATAGAGATAGTTATGTTAATAAAAGAGTTGATACACCTGGGATATTGATGGCTCAATTATTCAAGCAATATTTTAAGAAAATGATGAGTGAAATAAGTAAATTTTTCAAGAAGAAGAATAGTGACTATTACAAACCAATTAATGTTGTTAATCAAATTAAACCCAATACAATAGAACAAGGACTAAAATCTGGTCTACTTACTGGATTATGGGGTGCATCTAAGAAAGGGAAAAAAGGTGTAGCTCAAGTATTACAAAGATTGACATATATGCAAACACTTTCATATCTTCGTCGCATTATTACACCATCCATTGATCCTTCAACAAGTAAAGTCGTTAATATTCGTCATGTTCATAATGTACAGTTTGGTTTTCTAGATCCAGTAGAGTCCCCGGATGGTCATAATGTAGGTGTAGTAAAGCATTTATCATTGTCATCTGGAATAACACTTGCACTTACATCACAGGTGTATGTTATTAAGAATTTACTAATAAATAAACTAACTAGCTTACAAGATGTAGATTCATTTGAATTCAAGAGACAGATTAGAGTATTTGTTAATGGCGAATGGATTGGAATAACGAAAAATCCAATTGATATAACAACAATGTTAAAGAAAAAACGGATGGAGGGAGTTATTGATAAAACTGTATCTATTGTATTTGATATTGGCGGTAGAGAAATTAGAATATATTGTGATGGGGGTAGGTTATACCGTCCTCTTCTGAGAGTAGAAAATAATAAATTAGTATTAAATAAAAAAGTATTATCGGATATATCATTAACGAATAAGACGGATAAGATGAAAATAAATAAATGGAGTGATTTGTTGGTAAAACATCCAGAGATAATGGAATATATTGATGTTGAAGAAAGTGAAGGATTAATGATATCAATGTTTACCAAGGATATTGAAAATGAAAGAAGAAAAATGATGAAAAAGATACCTAATCCACAAGATCCATCTACCAAAATCAATAGATATGATGATACTGTATATAAAAAATATACTCACTGTGAACTACATCCACAAATGTTATTGGGTATAACATCATCTCAGGTTCCATTTGCAGAACATAATCCATCACCTCGTAACGTATTCAATTTCTCTCAATCGAGACAAGCGATGGGAATATATGCTAGTAATTATAGATACAGGATGGATATTAGTTATGTATTATATCATCCCCAAATGCCATTAGTAACAACACGAGCGGCGAAATGGTTAGCAACTGATCAGTTACCAGCTGGAGAAAATGCAATAGTTGCGATTGCATGTTATTCGGGATATAATCAAGAGGATTCAATCATAGCAAATCAAAGTTCATTTGATCGCGGTTTATATAGATCCACATCATTGAAAAAATATGAGGAAGAAATAAAGAAAAATCAGTCTACATCACAAGATGACAAATTCATGAAACCAGATCGTAATCAAGTATCAGGAATGAAACACGGTAATTATGATAAATTGAATGAACAAGGATATGTACCTGAGGAGACGGAAGTAGTTGATGGAGATATTATAATAGGTAAAGTAAGTCCAATCCAACCTGGTGCTGGAACTAAATTATTCAAGGATAGTAGTCATATATTTAGAGGTAATGTACCATCAGTAATTGATAAAGTATATACAAATCTATATAATAGTGAAGGTTATGAAATATATAAGATGAGAATCCGTTCAGAACGAACACCAATTATAGGAGATAAAATGTGTTGTTTTAGTCCAGATCATGAAATACTTACATTAGTTGGATGGATACCAATATATAAATTATCTAAGGAAGATCAGGTAGCTACATTAGTAAATGATAATGAATTACGATATGTTAAACCAACAGAATTACAGGAATATGATTACAATGGTAAGATGTATGAAATCAAATCGAATCAAGTAGATTTAATGGTAACACCTAATCATAGAATGTATGTATCGATGGATGGCAATAAATATAAGATTAGTGAAGCAAAAGATATATTTAATGAAATCGTATATTATAAGAAGAACTGTGAACAATATGACAATTATTCTAGAAATAGAATGCAAAATATATTTGAAGATAATATAATGATTCATAAGAATGATACATTAGAAGATGCAGATAGGTTACAATTATTTGCATTACATGCTGGATGGTCATTAAATATTATTGGTGATATGTATATGTTGAATAGAGATGATAATCAGCCGGTAGTTAATTTCAGTAAAAAGGAAGATAAATGGGTTGATTATAATGGAAAAGTATATTGTTGTACAGTACCTTCCGGAATTATTTATGTTAGAAGAAATGGTATACCTGTTTGGTCTGGAAACAGCCGTCATGGACAAAAAGGTACTATCGGTATTACTCTTAGAAGATCTGATATGCCATTTACAGCATCAGGTATTCAACCGGACCTAATTGTAAATCCTAATGCAATACCGAGTAGAATGACTATTGGTCAATTATTAGAATGTGTTTTAGCTAAAGTATCATCTATCAAGGGATATTATAGTGATGCTACACCATTTGATCATAAAGATATCGCTGAAGCTGAAGATGAATTAGAAAAGTTAGGATTTAATAAAATGGGTTTTGAGACGTTATATTGTGGTATGACAGGAAAGAAGATTAAAGCAATGATATTTATTGGTCCAACTTATTATTTGAGATTAAAACATTTAGTACAAGATAAAATACATAGTAGATCAAGAGGACCACGCCAACTTCTGACAAGGCAACCACCAGAAGGTAGGTCCAGAGATGGAGGATTGCGATTTGGAGAAATGGAGAGGGATAGTTGTATTGGACATGGAGTTTCTCTTTTCCTTAAAGAGCGTTTTGTCGAAACATCGGATCAATACACTGTTCATATTTGTAATAAATGTGGACTCTTTGCTTCAAAAATGATAAATAAAAATGTTTGGGGTTGTTGGTCATGTAAAAATTATACCGATGTTTCAAAAGTATCAATACCATATGCATTTAAATTACTCATCCAGGAGTTACAATCAATAAACATATTACCTCGTATTAAGACGAGAAGGACAATGTTTATGGATGGTATAAGTGGTTAAACCTAACCAAATTTATAGCCAAATACATGTGAACACTTTTCCATAAAATCATCTTTCATATTTTCTAGAGTGTCCATTGTTACATCATCTATGTTTAAGGTATTTTTAATAAATTTAAACCATTTAGTTCCTTTATTATAACTATTAATTAAGAAAGACGAATAAGTCCAAATAACTTTTTCCCCTGAGAAAAATAATGCTAAAATGTTTGTATAAGATTCTTCTAGAGATTGTATATATCCATCAAAAACTAGTAATGCAATAGATATTTCACCATGACTTGGAGAAGTAAATGATGCATAACTAATTTTGAATTTGTTACAAACCTTCAATAAATCTTGATAAACTTTTGGCAAAAATTCAATGCTTGAAAGATGTTTCACTTCCATTCTAATTATATAAATTAATGAAATTGTGTAATATATTTAAATTCAATTTTTTTGCAATTATTACATAAAAGCAAAAAAATGACCACAAAAAATTACCTTTGTGGTCATTTTTTTGTGGTCATTTTTTTGCAATTATTACATAAAAGCAAAAAAATATCCCTATGCGATCAATTTTTTATATTTTATAAGTATATATAATGAATGATCTTCAAAATTGGATGGGTAAATTACCTATAGATGATATCCCACTTCAAAATCTAGTAATACCTGGAAGTCATGATTCCGGAAGTTATAATATAAAATGTTGGTCTCAAGTTTCACCTGATTCTCCCAGTAAATGGATTGCATTAGTTGGATGTATAGTAGCACCATCATCTATTTGTCAAAGGTATGATATAATAGGGCAACTTAATATAGGTATTAGATTTTTTGATTTTAGAGTTTGTAATAGAAGTGATTGTAACCATAATGAACAATGGCTGACTCATTCAGTTTATAGTGTAAAAGTTTCTAAAGCATTAAAAGATTTCAGGAAATGGTTAAATGATCATCCCAATGAAATAGTTATAATCAACTATTCATTTGTAGATGGCGTTACAACAGATACAACTGAAATATTAGGATTAATTGGTCAAGATATTATAGCAGATAATACTTTAACACCTCAAAGTAAAGTGAGTGATTTTGTTAAAGCCAATAAAAGATGTATATTATATTTGAACAGATCAACCCCGGAAAATTTTCCATATTGGTCAACATCAACTTTATCCAACTATTGGCCAGATGTATTAAATGTAACTGATCTCAAAACTAAATTAGATGCATCAATTCCAAATAAAAATACATTAGGAAATATAATAAATATATCACAAATTATAATAACTCCAGATGTAAAAATGTTAGTTGAGATGAAATATCCTCATTATTTAGCAACCCTTGTTAACCCTAATTTATCTAATTGGTTAGATTATTGGATATCCCAAGAGAAAAATCCTGGAATTGCTCTTATAGATTTTGCTGATCAAATAACATCAAATATTATAATAAATAAAAACCTTAAATGAAAAATTATTTCTTTAATAATCTATATATGTCCCAGTACATCCCTTTACCTAATAAACCATTTAATATAGATATAATTAATAATCTTGTTGGAGGTCAAAATCTGGAAGAAGAATTAGCAAAGAGAAGGGCACAGATAGAACCAGATGATTCACCTAAAGATTCGCCTAAAAAAGATTCACCTACAAAACCCAAACAATTAAGTATCAAAGAATTAAATAAAAAATGTGAAGAACTAAAATTAAATCAAGAACAATGTTTAGCTCTACGAAGCGAAGTAGCCGAACAATTTGCTGTTACTAATAAACCAGAAATACCATCTGTGACAACAGAATCACCTAATCCTCCATCTCATTTAAGTGTTGAAGATAAAGAAAATAAAGAAGATAAAAAATCAATTATTCCATCAATAACGGAAACAGTTAGTTCGCCTGAACCATTATCAGCAATTACAATAGAAGAATCTAAACCAATAATTGAAAAACATGCTGATATTCAAAAAAAAGTAGATTGTACATTACAAATCGATCAATATTTAGTTGAAATGATAAATGAATTATTTACATCATTTGATAAAAAGGATACATTTAATAAATCCAAAGAATTTATAGATAAAATAAAAATACAGTTTAATAAACCAACATATGATATGATCATCGGCAAAATAAATAATTATGAAACTACTTATCAATCACTAAAAGATAAAGTTAAAAATTTAGATGGATTAAAACATCCTACTGATTGGGCAAATTTAGTTAAAGATATAATCTTCGTCCAAAATGAAGTTAGTTCATTTAAATGTTTGCAATGGATGGACGATAGTGGTAAAAGATATTCCAGAATATAAAGAATTATTATCTATTGTAATATATATGTATGAAAACATTCATATTAGATTAGATGAAGAAGAAATTAAAAAACGGGATTTTGAACAGATAGAAAGTGATTTATTAGAAATAGAACGATTGGTCAAAGAATTAAATCTGCAAGTCAATAATCAGGGTGAAAAACTAGATAAAATAGATAATACAGTTGCTGAAATAGATCATATAATTGAAACAACAGAATTAAAGGATATGTATGATCAACAGATAAATGATAGAGTTACTCAATATTTATCGATTGCAGCAATTGGAACTGGTGTAGTTGTTGGTCTGCCAATTATTACCCTTTTAAGTTTTAAAATAGGTGCTATAGCATTAGCCGGTGGTATTTTAGTTGCTGGCGGTGCAATAGTTAAGAATAAAATTATAGATAAATTATAGAGGCATCCAAATATAATCAAGGGATCTTTTCGTATTTTGTATAATTGGTAATGTATTTTGTATATTTCTTTTAACATTTCCTAGTAATAGAACTCCACCAGCTAATGCAATAAAAGATGTAAAAATAATATTTTGTATAATAGTATTTGTAGTTGATTGTATTTTTTGAGATTTATTCCTATTTTTTTTATGAGATTTTATATTTAGTCTCCTAAATAAATTACTAGATTTATCCAATTTAACATCTAAATTAGCTCGACACATTGGACATAATTTAATTTGATTTAAACATTTTATACAAATAAAATGCCCACATTTAGTTAAACAAAAACTATAAGGTATTTCGAAACAAATTGGACATTCATCCATTATAATTATTATGCGAAAAAAATTGATTTTTTTATTCATTATTTAATACTTTTTTATCCTTTAAATCAAATGAATGAACAACCTCCAAATTACACTGCCATTCCAACCTATTCATACACCCAACCACAAGGATATAATTATTACATGCCAACAGATACAAATACTACTTATTCCATTCCTCGACCATATTATGGAACAGATGTTAAAAATGAAGAAATGAAACCATTGAATGATCATGTTGTTACTATACAAACAAATTCAATAATGGATGATGGTAAAAAGTTTTGGAATAATTTACGTATAAAAAATAAACTAATCGGAGTATTGGTATTGACAATTTTGAATTTTGTTCTACATTTATGGTTACTAATATCCCCTTTTTGGATGTATAAAAATGGTACATATTATGGATTGATTACTAAGTTACATAATGGTAATTTTAAATTAATAGAAAACCAAATAATGGCACAATATAGGTATGTTCAAGTGGGAATGTATTTCCTTGTATTTATCATACCATTTACAGAAATATATGCATTGATTTTGTTGTATCAAAATAGAGGAAAGGACTATATTTATAAAAGGCTAAGACATATCAAAACATTTAGTTGGTCAGGTGTGTTTATATCTACTTGTATTGTTGCGATATTTATCAGTATTTATGAATTGGATGTTAATATTAGAAATTTAATTGAGTTACCCAATACATATATTTTCATTTCGG